>SKEM01000053.1_pt1 | contig 89503 bp, 80 predicted proteins | sample 4826731 | NCBI WGS metagenome assembly SKEM01 (sample SAMN11008809, study PRJNA524170) | human gut metagenome | biome: Human fecal sample; material: Feces; isolation source: fecal sample from pouch patient p37 | host: Homo sapiens | place: Israel: Tel-Aviv | collected 2015-07-27 | reverse complement strand
TAGCTGGGGGAATAAACTTTAGTTTCCACACAATAACAGGTGGAGCAGCATTAATATTAATGTTAGTACATGCTATCTGGGCAACTGTAGTTTTAGTAAAGAAAGATAAAAATATGATAGCTAAATTTCACAAATTTAGTATAATTGTTTGGGTAATTTGGTTAATACCATTCTTTACAGGAGCTGCAATGCATATGCTATAAAAGTTTAAAAGACTATGTAAGAATTATATCTTGCATAGTCTTTTTTATATATAAAAATTAATATTTTAGTTTTAAAATATTATGGTATTTTAAAATGATTTAAGACTATGTATTAAAAATTAATAACTCATTTATATATCTCACTAATTATGAATTATTAATAAGAGGTATAAGGTGTTTTATAGGATTACTAAGAGCTTTACTTTATGGTAATATTATTGTTAGTTAAAACTAGGAGGGCGAAAGATGAATATAACAGTTATTTCAGTAGGGAAACTAAAGGAGAAGTATTTAAAGCAAGCTATAGATGAGTATTCAAAGAGATTAAGTAGATATTGCAAATTAGAAATAATAGAACTTCCTGATGAGAAAACACCAGATAATGCTTCAGAAAAAGAGGAGCTTCAAATAAAAGAAAAAGAAGGTAAGTTAATACTTTCAAAAATAAAGGATAATATGCATGTAATTGCTATGGATTTAAAAGGTAATGAAATAACTTCTGAGAAATTTTCAAAGTATATAGAGAATTGTGGAGTTATGGGAAATTCAAATATTACCTTTGTAATTGGAGGAAGCCTTGGTTTATCACAAGAAGTAATAAAAAGAGCTGATTACAAATTATGCTTTTCAAAAATGACATTTCCCCATCAATTATTTAGAGTAATGTTATTAGAACAAGTTTATAGAGCATTTAGAATTATGAAGAATGAACCGTACCATAAATAACGGAGGTTTTTTATTTAAATATCTTAAATAACTTTGTTTATAGAAAAAAAAAATCAATATATAATTTTGAAAAAGAATTGAAATATTCTTTTTTGTTGTATAATATAAAATAGACTAGGTTATTTTGGAGGCGATTATGGGTAATAGATATGAATCAGAAGAATTAATTAAAAAAAATTATGAAGAATCAGGATTAAAAATACATACTTATGAATATTATTCATTAGGAGAAAGTACATTAAATCAATTAGCATCATATAATATAATTCCTAATGTTGACTATAAAGAGTATTCTAAAAGAAAGCCAGATGGTTTGCTAGTTGATAGGAGAGATAAAGATAATATAAAGGTTGTAGCAGTTGAAGAGTATAAAAAAAGAGAAAAATTTAAAACAGAAGCTGACATAAAAAGTGCAATAGAGCAATGCAATGATTTAGCACAAGAATTGAATGCTACAATAGGAATAATTACTGATGGAGATACATGTGTTTGGATTAATCCAAAAGAAGAATGCAAAGAAAATGAATATGAAGATAGAACAACAGGAAAAATTAGAAGTTATAATATAATTCATGGGTCAGATAAACAAGTTTTGACACAAAAGTTTTTTATATCAGAAAGAAATCATACAGAGGATTATGAGCAACTTTTGCCAGAAACTAAGAGTACATTAGATTTAATAGAAAAAATAATATATTCAATAAATAAAAAAAATTCAATAATAATAGATGAAGAAAGTAGTAATCCTACTGATTTAGCTAAGCAGGTTTGGCAAGATTTGTGGGCAGCAAGTGGAGCAAAACCAGAAGAATGTTTATATACATTTGTTGAATTGTTTATTTTTAAGTTTTTAAGTGATTTAAAAATATTAAAGAGTAAGTATACATTTTCTGCTTTAATAAAAGATTATAAAGACAAAGAAATTAACGATGAAGATGTGTTAGATAGTTATTGTAAAGATTGTAGAAATGAAATTTTAAGACTATTTCCAGCTAGTTCTGATGATGGAACCGCAATTATAAGTAAACCTATATTTGTTGATAGAGAAGGAAATGCGATATTAGGATATAGTACATTATTCAAAAATATAATATTTAGATTTAAAGATTATGGAGAGTTAAAAAATATAGATAAAGATTTTAAATCAAAACTATTTGAATCTTTTTTAAAACAATCTATAAGTAAAAAAGAATGGGGTCAATTTTTCACTCCAAGAAAAGTTGTAAGAGCTATTGTTGATTTAATTGATCTTAAAGAAGGTATGACAATATGTGATCCTGCTGGTGGAGTAGGGAAATTTGTATTAGAACCAATGGTAGACAATCCTAGTAAATTTTTCGAACTTAAAGATGGAAAAATTGTTGAAAAAATAAAAATAAGGGCATTTGATAAAAGCTTAAACGATGAGGATGAGAAAACTATATCATTAGCTAAGGCTAATATGGCTATATATAATTCGGAGTTTCTAAAGAAAAATCCTGATAAAACAAAAGAATTTTCTAATTATATGAATACTTGTTTTAAAAATAAGAGTTCTATTTTAGGAACTTTAGATGAAGTTGATACTCAAGAAGACTATGATATTATAGTTGCAAACTTTCCTTATGTAACTAGTGGAGTAAGTAATATAAAAAATGAAATAAAGAATAATAGTAAATATTCAAAATTTTATAGTGTATCAGGTATTGGGCTTGAAAGTTTATTCTTAGAATGGAGTATAAGAAAATTAAAAAAAGGTACAGGAAGAGCATATTTAGTTATTCCAGATGGAATTTTAAATAGGATAAATGATAAAAAAATGAGAGAATTTATTCTAAAAAACTGCTCTTTAGATGCATTAATATCATTACCTATAAATACTTTTTATTCTACTCCTAAAAAGACATATATAATGATATTGACTAGAAAAAGTGATAAGGATAAAGATAAACTTCAAAGAAAACCAGTTTTTACTTACATAGCAAATTCTATTGGTGAAACTTTAGATAATTTGAGATTTGATATTGAAGATAATGACTTATCAAGAGGAATAATGTACTTTAAAATGTATGATAAAATTTCAGATACTAATGCTTTTGAAGAAATGATAAAAGATAAAAAATGCAAAATATTTGAAGCTGAAATTTTTAAAAATAATATAGAAAAGCATTGGATAATTGATAGATGGTGGTCGGATGAAGAAAAAGTAGAACTTGGAATTATTGAACAAGATGAAGTAAAAAGTATTGAAGAATTTTATAATCAAATTAATGATACTATAGAAAAAATGCGCAATATAAGTAATAGTATAAAGTCAGAATTTATCCTAGAAGATAATAAAAGAGAACAAGGGATAAAGGAAGGATATTTAGAAGATATTGTTTTTGAGAAAGTTTCTTTAGAGGAAATAGTAGATTTTAACGTAAAAACTAATAATAGTAAGTTTACTAAAACTTTCGTACAAGAAAATAAAGGTGATATTCCAGTTTATAGTGCATCTAAAAATCCAGATTTGATTGGATATGGTAAAATAAAAGATAACTTAGAAGGAATACAATATTTTGAGGACTGTTTAACATGGAATATAGACGGATCTATAGGTAAGGTTCATTATAGAAAGGGAAGATTTTCTTTGTCTGAAAAGGTAATACCACTTAAATTGAAAATTAGATATAAGATAAATGAAAAAGCTATAAAAATTTTAAGAGAAAAGTATTGTACAGAAAATAATAAGGATAGATTTATATTAATTCATAATAAGTTAATAGATAATGAAAAAGAATTAAAACAATTATGTAATTTATATGGACTTAACATAAAGCTATCTAGCAATGTTGCTAAGGAAGTTATTAAGGTATGTAATAAAATTGATTATAATTTTTATCTTGATAAAGAGTATTTAAAATATGAAATAGAAAAGGCAACATCTATTTTAGGATTTGAATATAGCAATAAAGCTGGTAAATCTAAAATAAGTAAGGTTGAAATCAAAATTCCTTTTAATGTAAAGACAGAGCTTCCTGATAAAAAAATTCAAAGTATTATAGGAATAAAATATAAAAAAATAGATGAATATAATAAGCAACTGAATGAAATGTTAAAAGAAATAAAAAATATAAAAGTAGATTTATAAAATAAAAAGACTTAGTACTTAACTAAGTCTTTTTTATTTTGGAAAGGAATTAATTATGAAAAAGTATAATTCGATAAAACTATTAGAGTATTTAGATGAGAAACATATAGAACTTTTATGGGATTATTTTGATAAATTAAATACTTCAAGTGGAGAAATAATAATTATTAATCTTAGTAAACATGAAAAGAATAATTTTCAAAAGGTAAATTATTATTCAACATATAATAATAATGGAAAGTTTTTCATTAAAATTAATAAGGTAATTGAAGGTAAAATTCTGGTATTAATTAACAATGATAGTAAAATAATGATTCTTGCAAATGAATTTTAGGATGGAGAAATGATTAATGAAGAAAATTTATTTAAAAAAACAATTAAGAGAGTTAAGTAATTACCCTGTAGAAGTAATAAAAAGTATTTCTGAAATAATAGATATACTTAATGAAAACTACGGAGAAAACAGAGATGTAGATAAAGATTTAGGAGGAGATGTTTTAGTAGTTGAAAGTATAGAAGATGTTAAAGAACTTAAAAATGGAATTTTGAAAGACATACTACCAGAATATACAGATAAGATTATATGTAGTGAAGGAGTTAATTATACTTCTTCACTATTTTTACTTTCTAGCGATTTTTCAGTAGTAGTCATAGCTGATGAAGAACTTTCTAAAATACTTTTAGATTAAGGAGGTAATAGTGTGGCTAAAAAAGTTGAAGAGAAAATAATAAAAAGCACTAGATATTGTAATCTTCTAAAACAAGCTAGTTTAAAAGATGAAGATTACACATACTGCATAGAGAAGATTTTTGTTAAGTCCATGAAAAGAAATGAGATAAGATTTTCAGTATATAAAGATACTGTAAGAGGTGATGATATCTATGTTCCAAGAAGTTTAGATGTAACTGAATTAGAGTTAATGGAGTTAATAAAGAAATCAATTAAAGAGAAAGTATTTTCAGATGATTTCATAGATATGCTAAAGCAAGAACTAAAATAGCTACTTAATTACAAGAAAAGTAATTAGGTAGCTTTATTTATTTTTAGGAGGATTAAGATGTTTAAGAAGGAGAGCCGATATATAACGAGAGGAGCTAATGAAAAGTTAGATTTAAGATTACAACTTATACTTTGGAGTATGATTGATAAATTGAATGAGGAAGGGAATGAATTAGATTACTTACAAGTTTTCAAGATAAGAAAGTGTGAAGAAGGAATTGTAATTGGACATAGTCAAGAAGTTCCAGCGTATAAAGAAAAGTATGTTCTAGCTTTAGATGATATAGAGGTTAATGAAACCATAAAAGTGTTTGTAATAGATGATGAAGAATGTTCAACTATGATGTTAGCAGAAGAATATTAGGAGGTAAGAGATGAAAGGATTAAACAAAGAAAAGTCTTTTGAGTATAGTTCTAATGAACTACTTGGAGTAATGAGATTTGATTTCTACGATGGAGGATTAGCCAATAAATGGAATCCTAGAGATTTAATAATTGAGTTAAATAATAAAAAGGAAATAGATTTAAAGAAGTTACAACAAGAACTTAACTACATTCAATTTGATTTAATAAATAACTTTGATACTGTAGTAAGGTTCTGTAATGGTAGAGGGTATAACAATGAAACATTAGTCTATATAGATTTAGAAGTTGCTAAGTATGTAATCAAGTTAGTTCCTGTAAGAGATAGTTACTCATATATTTATACATATTTAAAGGAGGTGAGATAGATGAGTATATTAAAGGTTTTAAAGATATTAGGAACAGTATTAACTGTAGTTGTTGCAAGTATAGAAGCAAATGAATAGTTGCTTTTAGATGTGATTTTATAATAGAAAATCACACATATAATCAGCATTACAAAAAATGTAAGTGAGTCTATTATTTATATTGAGGTTACAAAGTTAGGAGGAATTATATAAAAATGCATGAATAGAAAAAGCGATAACTATAGTGGTATATACAAAGATATGGTTGAGATATTAGGGGAGGAGATAACATTAAAAATATATGAGAATTATAAAGGTCAACAAGTAACTTTCCCTATGAGATTGTACTCTAAAAGCTATATTATAGAATACCTTATAAAAAATTATAATGGGAAAAACCTAAAAGAACTATCAAGACAACTAGGTTATACAAGTAATTGGTTACAACAAGTAATAAAAAAAACTAACATTAAAGAAAAAGTAAAATCAGATATGGAGGAAAACAAGAATGTATTGTAAAGAATGTGGAGAGAAATTTGTAAATGAAAATTCAGTAGTATGCGTTAAGTGTGGAAGTAAAAGGGGAGAAGGAAGCAATTATTGTGTAGAGTGTGGAAGTCCAGTTAAAAATAAAAACGCAGAAGTTTGCTTGAATTGTGGTTCAAGGGTAAGTGGATCAAAAATAAATATATCAAAACATCTAAAGAATGATGGAAAAGCTATGGGAAATTCAAAAGTAGTAGCAGGGTTATTAGCAATATTTTTAGGAGCAATGGGAATTCATAGATTTTATCTAGGTTATAAAGAAATAGGATTTATACAGTTAGCAATATTTATAGTTGCATTATTGATTTTTGCTCCAGCTATATTTGCGTGTTATGTATGGGCTATAATAGATGCAGTTCAAATTTTCACTGGTAAATTAAAAACTATAAATGGAGAAGATTTAGTATAACAGTTAATTTAGTAAGGTAAACAATCTACGTTTACCTTATTTTTTTTGTAAATTTTAAATTTTGAGAAAAATCGAGGAAAATAGAGAAAAATGAAGTGTATGTTAATTCAAATAAAGTAAAAATAATCTTTTAATTAAAAATAATGTAAAAAACTAGCTAGTTTTTTGGAAAAGTATAGAAAAAAATTCCAATGAAAGGAATGTGAAAACTGTAGTTACTATGGTAAAAGCACTCAAGCCAATGGCAGGCGGTTAAGCATTATCGGAAATGGATATTGGAGAATTTGAGGTTTGAGAAATTTTTAATACGAATATAACATATATACCATACGCTAGCGGAATTTATGGATTCATATAAATATTTAAAGTAAATTAATTTTGGTTACTTAAATATTAAAAATTTTATATTAATACTAAGATGATTAGGAGGAGTTTTAAAATGATAAAAATTTCAAAATGGATATTAAGAGAAGGTACTTATGAGGTTAAGATTAGACAAGCTGAGATTAAAGAAGATAAATATTTAACTCTAAACATAGAGAATAGTGAAATGAAAAGAGCAAACTTAAATGTAGAGTTAGATAACGTAGAATTAATTTCTAAAATTATTAAAATTTTAGATGACGAAAAACAAAATACAGTTGATAGAGATATTAATTATATTATAAAAGAAAAATTATTATCTGGATTAGTTGTAATAATAGAATTATGCAAAGATGAAAATGGCATAGTTGTTTTAAAAGACATTTATAAAAAGACTGATAACTTTAAAAATAAGTTAGATGTTGTAAATGGTAAAAAGGAAGATGTAATTGTAGAGAAGGAAATTAAGGTTGGAGAACATTTCCTTTTAGACAAAGAAGGAGTATATAAGATACAGAAGGATGGAGAAAAGAAGAGAATAGCTGATTATATGGTTATAAAGGAATTAATAACTAATATAGATACAAATAATTATAAAATTCTAATAAGCTATATAACACCATCTTCTGAAATAAAAGAAATAGTATTAAACAGAGATGAATGTATCAATAAAAATAAGTTATTAGACTTAATAAACAAAGGAGTAGATGTTACTAATAGCAATTCTGGAATGTTAGCAGAATACTTTAGAGCCTTTGAAAAAAATTTTAAAGAAGCAAGAAATGTTCATTCTGAATTAGGATTTTCCAAATATCAAAATAAGGAGATTTATAAGCTTTATAAAGTTATAGGAGAATTAGATTCAACCTATAATGGAGATTATGATATTAAACCTAAAGGAAATAAAGAAGTATATGAGACTATGTTAAGAGAAGAGGTATATGGAAGATGTGAACTTGAGTTCATAATTGTTTCATCATTATCAGCTGTAGTTTTAGGGTATATAGGAGACAGAAATTCTTTAGATAGTTTGATAATTCACTTATCAGGAAATTCTTCTACTGGAAAGTCTACAGCGTTGAAGTTAGCAATATCATTGTTTGGAGGTACTGATTCTAAGAAAATGGGATTATATAATACTTATAACAGTACTGAAAACGCTTCATTAAGTAAAGTGGGTGGATTAAAAGGTGTTCCATTTGCTATAGATGAAATTTCACTTTCACACAATAAAGACTTTAGTAAATTTATCTATGCTCTAGCAAATGGAAGTGAAAAAGACAGACTAAACAAGAATTCAGAACTGAAAGAAAAAAAGGTATGGTTAACTACAATACTATCAAATGGTGAAAAATCAATACTTGAATCATCAAAAAGAAATGCAGGGTTGAAGGTTAGAGTAATTGAAGCTAATAATTTTTCATGGAGCAAAGATTCGGAAAATTCTGAAAATATAAATAAATGCATATCAATGAACTATGGGCATATAGGTATTGAATTTGCAAAATATATAATGGATAAACCAAAATCTGAAGTTGAAAAAAGATTTGAAGAAGTAAAAAAAGAAGTATTCAAGCTATTGAATGAAAAATTAGTAGTAGATAGCATGACCAAAAGAAGATGTAGTAAATATGCATTAATAATATTAACTGCATATTATTATGAAGAACTGAAAAACATTAAGCTAAATATTGATGAAATTAAAGATATGTTGGTTAAAATAGAAAGTGAATCTATAAAAAGTAGAAACTTTTCAGAATCAGCAATAGACTATATAAAACAATATGTGTCTAAGTACAAGAAAAAGTTTGAAGGTAATGACAACGCATCAATAGATACACTAGGCAAACTGATAATCAAAAATGACCATGTAGAAGTTCAAATGAATAAAATATCATTTGAAGAAATGATAAAGCAAGGTGGCTTTGAGGATAAAACTGTAGTTCTAAAAGAGCTAAGAGATAAAGGATTTTTGAATCATGAAAAAGATAGACTCACTAGAAGTAGGAAAAATACCTTAGGATATACAGAAGATGTGTATGTAGTTAAATTGCCTAAAGAAAAAGAAACATTTGAAGATGTAGAGGTTTAGTACAATAAAAAAACAAAACCCCAAAACCCCGTGAAAATGTATGTAATGAGAAAATTTCAAATCTAAAACAGGTTTGAATTTGAAAACTGGGAAAAAGAAAAATACTATAAAATACACGGGAGTTCGGGGTTCAATAGATAAAATAATTGGGATTAGGAGGAAGTAAAATGAAAAATGTTTTAGAAAATAATGTAGGAATATTAGAAGAATTCATTCCAGCAATTAGCAAATGTAAAGGTAGAAATTCTAATAAAGGAAGTATTTCAATTGTTAATGCTAAAACTGGAAAAAGAATAACTATAAATAAATCAATACTAGATAAAATAGGGGTTAAAGATAAGTTGCAATTTGCATTTTCAGATGATGAAATTGCAATAAGTAAAGAGTTGCCAAACAATGAAAATTATTTTAAGGTGAAGATGTCAAATAATAAAGGTAATGTATATTCTTCTGAATTAGTTTTAGAAATAACAGAGCTATATACATTTGATTTCAATAATAAAACATCAATTACATTTGATGATATAAAATATACCAATATTAATGGAATTGATGTTGCAATGATTAAAGTTAAGTAATTAATATACCTGTTTTCCTGTGGAGAGAATAAACTAAATGTATTTTTGTAACATAACGTTCAAAACCACGGGAAAACGGGAAAATAAGGAGAGGTTTAGTGTGGATTATAATGTAAAAGAAATAATAGAACTAATTTCAGATATAATACTTGAATATGTAAGTTTAGAGAAGATTAAAATAAGTAATAGTAACAAAGATGATGGTTAAGTATATATTATTTTTTTGATTAAGATAGGTTAATTAAAGGAGTGATATATATGGATAAAAAGAAAGTTGCTATATATGCTAGGGTTTCAACTGTTGAACAAGCAGAAGAAGGATATAGCATAGATGAACAAGAAAGACTACTAAGAGAATACTGTGATAAACATGATTTAGAGGTGTATAAAGCTTATTCTGATAGAGGAATAAGTGGTAAAGATATAAAGCATAGACCAGAACTAAAAGAAATGTTGAAGGATTCAGAAGAAAATAAATTTGATATGGTTTTAGTCTGGAAGATAAATCGTCTAAGTAGAAAACTAGCTGATGTTCTAAAGATGGTAGAACTCTTTGATAAAAACAATGTAACATTCAAATCATACTCTGAACCTTTTGAAACCAATACACCAGCTGGAAAAATGCAATTTCAGATGATGGCATTAATAGGAGAGTTTGAGAGAGGAACAATAGCACAAAATGTTAAAATGGGAATGTTAGCACGAGCCAGAGAAGGTAAGTGGTGTGGTAATAGAGTTCTAGGATATGATATAGTTCCTGTTGAAGGTTCACTAAATAAGAAGAGAAAAGAAACTAAGTTAGTGATAAATGAAAAAGAAGCTGAAACAGTTAGACTAATTTTCAATGAATACAGTAATGGTAATGGATATAAAGCCATAACAAATAAATTAAATAAGCTAGGATATAAAACTAAAAAAGGAAATAACTTTTCAGTTGGTTCAATCAAAGACATTCTAACTAACCCTGTATATATAGGAAAGATTAGATATAATGTAAGACAAGATTGGTCAGAAAAGAGAAGAAAGAATATAAATCCTAATCCAATAATAGTTGATGGACTACATGATGCAATCATAAGTGAAGAAATTTGGGAAAAGGTTCAGAAAATACTAGAATCAAAGAAAGGTAAACCAGCTAGAATATATGATGGAGAATATCCTTTAACAGGAATACTTAGATGTCCAGTTTGTGGAGCAGGAATGGTCATAATGAGAACAACCAATAAACTAAAAGATGGAACAAAGAAAAGAATAACATATTATGCTTGTGGTAATTGGAAGAACAAAGGTACAGCAGTTTGTAATTCTAATGCAATAAGAGTTGATAAAGCTAATGAATATGTCTTTGGAAAGATAGAAGAACTACTATCTAATGAAAAGATGGTTAAATCAATCATAGAAAATATAAATGATACTAGAAAAAGTAATGTAGAACCAAATAAGAAAAAGTTAGAGAAAATAGATAAAGAACTAAGTAAGATAAAAAGTAGAAAAACAAAAATACTAGAAGCATATGAAGACGACTTAATAACAAAGGAAGAATTAGTTGAAAGAAAATCAGAATTAGATAAGAATATAAGTGCATTAGAAGAAGAAAGAGAAAAGCTTCTAATAACAGTAACAGACGAAAATCAAACAGAAGTTTCATATGATGTAATAAAAGAAATTCTACAAAGCTTTGGAAGAATAATGAGTAATTGCACAAGCAGAGAAAAACAAAAGATGTTACTTCATATGTTGATTTCAGAAATAACAATAGGAAAAGATAGAGAAATAGATTCAATAAAACTAAAAATAAATGATGGTCTAATAGACTATCTAAGTAATGAAGAAGAAGTGCCTATAAAAGGTACTTCTTCTTTTCTTATGCAACATTTTAGAGTTGGTAGAATGAAGTTGAATTTAGTGATTTAGATATTACAAGATGATACAATAATGTTATAATTATTGGAGAATTAAAGTGTAAATAATTAATAGGAGAATAAATATGGCTATACCAACTTATGAACAAGTAATGTTTCCATTATTAAAGATGTTGAGTAATGAAAAGAGTTATACAAATAAAGAATGTGTTGATATATTGTCTAAAAAGCTAAATATTACAGAGCAAGAATTAAGAGAATTATTACCAAGTGGTAAAAAGAGAGTTTTTTACGATAGAGTTAATTGGGCTAAAACATACTTAAAAAAGGCTGGATTAGTAGAAGCACCTAAGAGGGGTGAAGTAAAAATTACTAAATTAGGTTTAGAATTATTACAAGAGAACCCAGTAGAGATAAGGTCAAGAGATTTATTAAGATATAGTAGTTTTAATGATTTTATTAATACTACTAATAGGAATGAAAATAATACTGAAAATAGGGAGACCTTAATAAAAGAAAGAACGCCCTTTGAAGAAATAGCAATTTCTTTTAAAGAATTAAAAAATTCACTAGCAGATGAGATACTTGAAAAAATAAAGTCATGTTCATTTGAGTTTTTTGAGAAATCAGTAATAGAATTGCTAATAAAAATGGGATATGGTGGTTCAAGAGAAGAAGCTGGAAGAGCAACTAGAAGAACTGGTGATGAAGGAATAGACGGGATAATAAATGAGGATAGATTAGGATTAGATAGTATATATATTCAAGCAAAAAGATGGAGAGATACTGTTGTAGGAAGACCAGAAATTCAAAAGTTTTCAGGGGCTTTAGATACTCCAGGAGCAAATAAAGGGGTTTTTATAACAACTTCAAAGTTTTCAAGAGAAGCTATGGAGTATGTTGAAAATATAAATGCAAAGAAGATAATTTTAATTGATGGTATGCAATTAGCGCAGTATATGATTGATTTTAATGTTGGAGTATCTACAGAAATAATATATGAAGTTAAAAGAATAGATTCAGATTATTTTATAGAAGAATAATATTAATTTTTAGTTAGTTAAATAGGAGTTTGAAAGGGGATAGTAAGAAAGAAGATGGGTTACTTTGATAATTTTAGAAGACCTGCTATCGTGCAAATAATAGAGGAACAAAGTGAAAAAAGTGAGTTAAATTTTAAAAATCAAAAGTCTGTTGAACAACGTGAATTAGCACATCAAGATTTGGAAGTGGCAAAAGTTTTGTCAAAGAAATCTAAGGAGACTGATTCAAGTGAAAAACGTATAAAAAAAGCATTGAATAGAAAAGCAAAGCAAACAGCAATGGAAGCTACAGAACATGCTCAAAAGGCAATAACATTTGCAGATGATAAGAATAAAAAAATAAGTGATTTAAAACTTCATACTAATTTAGAGAAAACTCATAATAACCAATTTATGCAAAGAGAACATAAAAAAGTAGGAATTAATATTTTGGAAAAAGAAGACATTGAAAAATTGAATTCGGCAGTAAAAAAGAAGAATGGGGAGAATTCACCATATAATGCAGTTAGATTTAATGAACAGGAATTTGATGATAAATATGTGGATGAAGCGATTGAAGTTGCACAGAAAGCAATAGATAACTTAGAGAAAAAAGTACAAGAAAGCCAAAGTATCAAATTTCAAATAGATGATAGTGAATTTACTATTGATATTTGATATTATAGTAAAAATTTAGTTTGCTTAATAAAGATATTTATAAAGTAGACAAAAACCTCACTTAAAATTGATACGGAGAAACGTACCATAAATAGAATTAAAAAAGCCTGTTTTAAATAAAAACAGGCTTTTTTTAATATAAAGTTTTTAACTATCTACCATAGTTCCACCATTTACATGAAGAACTTGTCCTGTTACGTAGGAGGAATCATCAGATGCTAAGTAGACATATGCTGGTGCGAGTTCAAAAGGTTGACCAGCACGTTTCATTGGGACATCAGATCCAAAACGAGCTACTTCTTCCTCTGAAAAACTTGATACTATAAGAGGAGTCCAAATAGGACCTGGAGCTACTGCATTAACTCTTATTCCATGTTTAGCAAGTGATTGTGAAAGTGATCTTGTAAATGTAACTACAGCACCTTTTGTTGAGGAGTAATCTATAAGATTTTCCTTACCTTGGTAAGCAGTAACAGATGTAGTATTTACTATTGTACTTCCTCTTTTCATGTATTTTAAAGCTTCTTGTGTAAGATAGAACATAGAAAAAATATTTATTTTAAATGTTAATTCAAGTTGCTCTTGCGAAATACAGTTTATATTATTTTGAGGGAATTGAACTCCAGCATTATTTATTAAAACATCTATCCCACCTAAAGTTTCCACTGTAAATCTAACTAATTTTTCACAGAAGTTTTTATTAGAAATATCACCAGGAACTAAGTAGCATTTTCCACCATATTTTTCTACATATTTCTTTGTGGTTTCAGCATCATCATTTTCGTAAAGATAAGAGATTACAATATTTGCTCCTTCTTTTGCAAATGCTATAGAAACTGCTCTACCAATTCCACTATCACCACCAGTAATAAGAACTGATTTTCCTTTTAATTTTTCACTGCCCTTATAATCAGGATTATCAAATATAGGACTAGGAACCATTATTGATTCTATTCCAGGTTGAACTGATTGATGTTGAGGTGGGAATTTCTTTGGTAACTTTTCAAAGTTTATACTATTATCACAATATGGATTCATTAGACACTCCTTAGGTATTTATAATACTAGTTATTTTATGAAGAGATAATTATATTTGTGATTTTAAAGAGAGAATTTCAACTTTTTCATAATTAAAATCAAGAAATTTATTATAAATATTATTATAATTTAAGTTCTTACAATTTAATTTAAGTTTTATTAGGAATATTATTTCATATAGTAGTCAACATATAAGTGCAAAGAAAGATATTAAGAGACTACTGTGATAAACATGATTTATATGAAGAATATAGATATTGATATATATGTAGAAAATTTAATAGTAGAGTCAATTGGAGTATGTAATGATTCAAGTTGTGAATATGTATATTTAGGTATAAAAGGTACTTCAATAGAAGTAATCCAGTAGATTTGATTAGATATGCTCAAAATTAGGATTAATTATAGAAGGCGGTCTTTTTTAAAATACACTATATTTATTAAAATAATATTTTTATTATTTTGTAAATTTTTATAATTTTATATTTATATATTAATTAAAATTTTATAAATATTAAAAATAATTTAGGAATAACTAACATTAAAGTGATTGAATAGTAAACAATGGTGGTGATAAAATTAATAAAAAATAAGTAAATGGAGGGGTTTTTTTATGAAAAAAAGCTTATAATGGCGCTGATAGTTGCATTATCAGCTCAGGGGATGGAAACTGTATATGCACAAGATATAGTTGATACAGTTGAAAATAGAATAGAAGTTCAAGAGTCAAACTATGCTTCATTAAAGGTTATAACTGAAGGAAAAGGAACAGTAGCAATAAATGGCCAAACTTTAACTGGTGGAGATGTATCAGTAAAAGCTGGTGAATCAGTAAGAGTAAATGTAAATCCAGCAGAAGGATATGAATTAGATAAGGTAGAAGTTAATGGTGTAGTATTAACAAAAGACAATGCACCATCAGCAATGGAAAGCTTAGCTAATGGATATTTTGATTATACATTCTGGGGAGACCAAGCAAACTCAATAAAAGTAACATTTGCTAAGGTTGAAACTAATCAAACAATACTAAATGTAACAACAGAAGGAAAAGGATCAGTAGAAATAAATGGACAAACTTTAACTGGTGGAGATGTATCAGTAAAAACTGGTGAATCAGTAAGAGTAAATGTAAATCCAGCAGAAGGATATGAATTAGATAAGGTAGAAGTTAATGGTGTAGTATTAACAAAAGACAATGCACCATCAGCAATGGAAAGCTTAGCTAATGGATATTTTGACTATACATTCTGGGGAGATCAAGCAAACTCAGTAAAAGTAACATTTGCTAAAGTTGAAACTAATCAAACAACATTAAAAGTAACAACAGAAGGAAATGGATCAGTAGAAATAAATGGTCAAACTCTAACTGGAGGAGACGTATTAGTAAAAAATGGTGAATCAGTAAGAGTAAAAGTAAATCCAGCAGAAGGATACAAAGTAGACAAAGTAGAAGTTAATGGAATTGTCTTAACAAAAGACAATGCAGCATCAGCGGTAGAAAGCTTAGCTAAGAATGGATATTTTGACTATACATTCTGGGGAGATCAAGCAAACTCAATAAAAGTAACATTTTCTAAAGTTGAAACTAATCAAACAATACTAAATGTAACAACAGAAGGAAATGGATCAGTAGAAATAAATGGACAAACTTTAACTGGTGGAGATGTATCAGTAAAACCTGGTGAATCAGTAAGAGTAAAAGTAAATCCAGCAGCAGGATATAAATTAGATAAAGTAGAAGTTAATGGAATTATCTTAACAAAAGATAATGCAGCATCAGCAGTAGAAAGCTTAGCTAAGAATGGATATTTTGACTATACATTCTGGGGAGATCAAGCAAACTCAATAAAAGTAACATTTGCTAAGGTTGAAGCTAAGGAAACAGTTATAAATGTAACAACTGAGGGAAAAGGAACAGTAGTACTAAATAACCAAGAGCTAACTGGTGGAGACGTATTAGTAAAGACTGGAGAAGAAGTAAGAGTAAAAGTAAATCCAGCAGAGGGATATAAATTAGATAAAGTAGAAGTTAATGGAATTGTCTTAACAAAAGACAATGCAGCATCAGCAGTAGAAAGCTTAGCTAAGAATGGATACTTTGACTATACATTCTGGGGAGACCAAGCAAACTCAATAAAAATAACATTTTCTAAGGTGGAAAACTCTGATAATCCTACAGAAGAGCAAAAGCCAGGAGATGAACAAAAACCAGGAGATGAACAAAAACCAGGTGAAGAGCAAAAGCCAGGAGATGAACAAAAGCCAGGAGATGAACAAAAACCAGGAGATGAACAAAAGCCAGGTGAAGAACAAAAACCAGGAGATGAGGAAATAAAAGAAGAACTACCTCAAACAGGTGCACCTGTTAATGCAGCTTCTATGGGCATGCTAGGACTAACATCTTTACTTGGAGGATTATTCCTAAAGAAAAAGAGATAAGATAATTATTATTACATTAATGTAAGGAAGAAGTTAATTTAGCTTCTTCCTTATTTTTATTTAAATATATTAGTAAGTGATTATCAATTTTTTATAGCTTTATTACATATAATTGTAAACCATATCAAAGCTATACTTAAAAGAACATGTGAAAGACCAGATATATGATTTAAACCTACAAAATCATGACCTAATACTTGAAATGTTCCCCTAATAGTAAATGTAACTACTAAGTATATTAATGAAATATTATAAAAAATACACCATTTTTTAAAATTTTTATTTTGGGATAACTTAAAGTTCTTCTCTAAAAGTAAAACTAAAATAAAAAATATAAATCCAAAAGTTAAGATATGAGTATGAATAATTGATAGTGATGTTTTTCCTTCAAATCCATTAATCTTTGTAAATTCCCTATAAAATACTCCCATAGCTAGTCCTAAAATTAAATAAAAAGTTGCTAAGTTAAAATATTTTTTCATTTATACACCTCCTATATTGATAAAAATTATTTGTTAATATTAATTACAAATAATGATATAACTTTTAAAAAGTTTTTTCAACAGAAATAAAAGAGGATTTATATTATTTAAAGTAATTTTAATAATAAGATTACAATTAATAAATTAAAAATAAAGAGTAGTATATAGTCTAATAAATCATAAAAAATATAATAGACAAAAGATAAATACTTTATTATAAAATTTTATATATTTAATGTGAATTTTCAAAAAAATTTGTGATAATACTAAGATAAATATAAAATTTATCTTTATAATATGTATCTTAATAAAATATATTAAATTCATACACTTTATATGAATTTAAGTAGATCTTAAATTTGTTTAATCAACAATTAGTAAATATTTAATATTATAATTTTAAAACTCTTAAATTAAAATTTTTAATAGGAATATTATTTCATATAGTGGTCAACATATAAATGTAAAGAAAGCTATTAAGATTAAAAATGAGTAGCACTTTACAAAGGATCAATTTATAGAAGGAGGTAATCTTATGGGAAATGAAAGTTATAGAAAACAAAATAGTGATGGTAGCATATTAAAGTGGATAGGAAGATTTGTTTTAGTTGCCATAGTATTAGTAATAACATCATTTGTAACTCCAGGATTTTCAATACATGGACTATGGTCATTTTTATTAGCTGCTGTCGTAATATCAGTGTTAGATTATTTAGTAGAATTATTTATGGGTGTTGATGCATCACCATTTGGGAAAGGAATAAAAGGTTTTATAATAGCTGCAATAATAATATATTTAACTCAATTCTTAGTTCCAAACATGGGCGTTTCAATTATAGGAGCATTACTAGCTGCTGTAGTTATAGGAATAATAGATGCTGTAATTCCAAATAAAATTATGTAAAATTAAATTTAAATATTTTAATTAATAAAAACTGCTATTAATTTAATTAATGGCAGTTTTTATTATGATTTTTTGAATTACATCAATAAATTTTTGTAACCATAAAAAGTTTTAAAATATTTAATTGTTATATTTTAATAAAACACATAAAATCTTAAGATTTCTATATTAAGATAAACAGAAATTTAGAAATTAAGTTTATAATATAAATATGATTAGCTTGTGATTAAGAGCTTAAGGGGGTGATTTATTATGGTTAATCTAATGATACTAAGTGGTATAGTACTACTTACATGTATAATATCTAGTAAAATTTTCTATAAATGGGGTGTGCCTGTACTTTTAGTATTTATTACAATAGGAATGTTATTTGGATCTGATGGAATTGGTGGTATATATTTTGATAACTATAATATTACTTATTCTTTATCATCTATAGCGTTAGTATTTATAATGTTTTATGGTGGTTTTTGTACTGAATGGAAAAAAGCAAGGTCTGTAGCTATACCTTCAATTATGTTATCTACACTAGGTGTTATAATAACAGCAGGACTTACAGGATTGTTTTGTCATTTTGTATTAAAAACAAGTATATTTGAGGGTTTATTATTAGGATGTATTGTTGCTTCTACAGATGCTGCTTCAGTTATATCTATTCTTCGTTCAAGGAATTTAAAATTAAAAAATAATATTGATACATTAGTAGAGTTTGAAAGTGGTAGTAATGATCCAACGGCATACATGCTGACAAGTGTTATGTTAATTTTTATTACTAGTAATGAATCAGTAGGTATTGGTCTTTTAGGAATGATTTTTAAACAAATAGTTTTTGGAGTGACAGTAGGATTATTTCTATCAAAACTTGCAGTTTTTATATTAAGAAAAGTGGAATTTGAAATTGAGGGTTTATATCCTATTTTTACTATAACTGTAGCTATTTTAGCTTATTCAATAAGTGAATTCTTAGGTGGAAATGGTTATTTAAGTGTATTTATTGCTGGTATAGTAATGGGAAATTCAAAAATACCTCATAAGAAGAGTTTGAATCATTTTTTTGATGGATTATCATGGATAATGCAAATAATTTTATTTTTCATGTTAGGACTTTTAGCCTTTCCATCACAATTACCAAGCATAGCATTTGAGGGAATAGCTATTTCAATATTTTTAATATTAGTAGGCAGACCTATAGCAGTCTTTACTATATTAAGTTGGTTTAAAGTTCCAATTAAAGAGCAGATGTTTATATCTTGGGTTGGACTTAGAGGGGCAGGTTCATTAGTTTTTGCAATATATGCAATTACTAAGACCTCAGCTATTGAAAATGATATTTTTCATATTATATTTTTTATAGCATTATTCTCAGTAGCAATTCAGGGAACGTTAATACCTTGGTTTGCAAAGAAGCTAGATTTAATATGTTATGAAGATGATAACCATGAAGATAATATGAAAAATAATATAAAAGATTACATTTTTGAAGTTAAAGTTGGAGAAAATAATAAGGTTGTAAATAAAGCTATTATGGATTCAGAAATTCCAGATGAGATTTTAATTGTTATGATAAAAAGAGATAATAAAGTTGTTATTCCAAAAGGTTTTACAATAATTAAGCCTAATGATACTTTGGTTTTAACAAGTGAGAATAACGAAATTATGAATAGCTTTTTAGATGAAATAAGATAATAAAAAATGGGATACTTTTATTTAAAAGTATCCCATTTTTTTATTAATATTTAAAGTATGTGATGTTATAATATTATGGATAAAAAATAGAATTAAAAGATAAGAATAAGTGAGGATTTTTTATGAGCAAATATGCGATACTTGCAAATCCAGGTCATAATCGTATTTATTTTGATACAGCGCTTAAGATTGCAGTTTCAGAATTACAAGCAATTGCAGATGCTTATGATATGGAGATAAAGGAGATTGGAGAAGGGAATTTAGGTCTTCCAGCATCAATATGCTTTAGTACTAATAGAGAGCTTAAGGAAGAAGACTTTAAAGCATTAAGTTTTTCATCAATTTATTATGCCTTATTTGAAATAGTAGAGGGAAATCTTTTAAGACCTATTAGTGTCCCAGATTTTCATACATTCCCTGAAAGTATGGTTCAAATATTAAAATATAATGGAAAGACAAATGAGCAATTTACTAGACTTATGGTAAATTTAGCTTTAAGTGCTTGTAAAACAGGAAGTAAAAAGATAACTTTATTAGATCCTATGTGTGGTAAAGGTACAACTTTATATGAAGGATTCATAAGAGGGTTTGATGTTAAAGGAATAGAGATAAATGAGCAATGGACTCAAGAGATTCAAACTTATGTTGTTAGATTTTTAAAAGAAGGAAAGTTTAAGCATAAAGTTGAAAAATCTAAGGTGTCAGATTCTAAAAAGAAGAAAATAGCTAATGTGTTTAATTTAACTGCCGCAGCAGAAAAGAATGCTTTTAATTCAGGAGATGTTCAATCATTCCAGTTATTTAATTCAGATACTAGAAAAGCAGATCTTCTTATTAAGAAAAAATCTTGTGATATTATAATATCTGATTTACCTTATGGGGTTCAGCATGGAAGTAAGAATGATAGAAATTCTCTTATGGAAAGAAGTCCACTAGGGCTTTTAAAAGAAGCGATTCCAGCATGGCATAATGCATTAAAAACTAAAGGAAGTTTAGTACTTTCATACAATGAATTTACTATGAAATATGATGAGGTAGCTATTGCTTTAGAGGAAAATGGATTTAAAGTTCTTGATGAAACATCTTATCATAATTATTTACATAGAGTAGATCAATCAATAAATAGAAATTTAATAGTAGCTGTAAAAGCTTAAAAGTAGAGGATTACTAATTAAGTAATCCTTTATTTTTTACAAATTTAACTTAATTTTTATATAGTTTTTTTATATTGCTAATAGTATAATTTAAGGTAATAATTTGTAATATAAATAAGTTGGTTTAGGAGGAAAAATGAGGAAAAAGCTAATAATTACAGCTATAATAGGTTTAATATTAATTGGAGGAACAACTACAGGAATAGTTTTAAATAATAACTATTTTAAGGAAAAACAAGAGAGTGTTGCTGAAAAGGAAGAGCATATTAGTAGTGAAAAAGATCAAAATAATAAAGATGAAAAAGAAGAAAATAATACAGGCGATTTAGAAGAAAGCAAAGAAAATAATGAAAAAGATAGTTCTAATAAAGAAGATAGTAATAAAAAGCCAGAAGAACAAGAAGTAAATGATAAATATACAATATTCTATAAAGCTCGTGATGCTTATAATAGAGAAGATTTTGATGAAGCCATAAGATTATATGAAACCATAACAGATAAAGATGTTTTAGCCAAGGTTGAATATGAGAAAGATAGATTTTACTTTGCGAAAAAAATAAATGATGAGATAAATGAAGGACAAAAACTTTATGATTCAGGTAAATACTTTGAAGCAAAAGTATTTATGAGCAAGTTAATTAGAGGAAATTATATGTTACCTAATCAAGAAGATAGAGCTAATAAAATATATGAAGAAGCTAGTTCAAAAGTTACAAAGGAAGAAGTGGAAAAGGTAAATGGAAAATTTACTTTTGAGAAGGCTGTTGAACTTGTAAAAAAAGAAATAGGAGATAATCCTAATAATACATATGAAAATTTTCAAGAATATACAGATATAAATGGGGCAAAGGTTTATCAAGTAATTGTTAAAAAGAATGGGGATAGTAATAACTCAGAACTTTTTGTGGTTAGCTCAGATGGAAGTGTTTTATCAGGATCTTAAAATAAGAATAAAAACTTTAAAATTTAGCAAATTATAATATATTCTATTATTAGTCAATATTTTAGAAGATTATAGCAATTTATCTTTAAAAAGCTTAAAATTTGTCATTATTATTAGACTATGATATTATATAAGCCTATAAGTAAATCCCTATATGTATAAATCAATATTTATACTAAGGAGAATTTAGTTAATGAACGGAGGATATGTATAATGGATAAATTACCAAATTGCCCTAAATGTAATTCAGAATACACTTATGAAGATGGAAGTCTTTTAGTTTGCCCAGAATGTGCTTATGAGTGGACTCCAGGAAGCGAAAATGCAGATGAGGATGTATTAGTAGTTAAAGACTCAAACGGAAATATACTTCAAGATGGAGATACTGTAACTATAATAAAAGACCTTAAAGTAAAAGGTGCTTCATCAGCTTTAAAAAAGGGTACAAAAGTTAAGAACATACGTCTAGTTGAAGGAGATCACAACATAGATTGTAAAATAGATGGATTTGGAGCTATGAGCTTAAAATCAGAATTCGTTAAAAAAATTTAATTAAACAGAAATAAGGAACATATTAGTATGTTCCTTTTTATTTTGGAATTTAATTAATATAATTAGGTTTAATTCTATTTAAGATTAAATAATTAATTATTTAAGAAAAGGAATCAATTAATTATATTGATATATAATAAGAACATAATGATTTAATAAATTAATTAATACAATGTAATTTGAAAACGATAAATTAAGAAAAATCTATAAAATACTATTAAAAAGGTTTATTTGTAAACTAATTTTTGATACTATAGTAATTAAGAGTTTTTAAGTCTTTTTAAATTTATAATTTTAAGATAGGACATAGGGGGATGTGTTTATTTTAGCTTTATTAAATGGAGGTGTTTAAATGAAGTGGAGTAACATTTTAAAAGTGTTTAAGAGAGATATGAAAGCAATAATAAAAAATCCGATAGCACTTTTAATAATAGGTGGAATATGCTTTATACCATCACTTTACGCATGGGTAAATATAGCGGCATGTTGGGATCCTTATGAAAATACTAGCAGCGTTCCCATTGCTGTAGTAAATAATGATAAAGGGGCTTCATTCAATGGGAAAGAAATGAACATAGGTAATGAAGTTATTGATGAATTAAAGAATAATCATGCCATTGGTTGGAAATTTGTTGATACGAAACAAGCAGATAGGGGATTAATAGATGGTACCTATTATGCAATGATAGAAATTCCAGAAGATTTTTCTGAAGATTTAACTAGTGTTTTATCTGAAAATCCTACAAAGCCTGAAATAATATACAAGGTTAACACAAAAGCTAACCCTGTTGCAGGTAAAATAACAGGAGTTGCACAAAATACTCTTGTAAATCAAATAACATCAAATTTTATAACTACTGTTAATGAGACAGCATTTTCTTCATTAAATGATTTAGGATATGATGTAGATAAAAATAAAGATAATATTATTAAGTTAAAAAATTCTATAATAGCTATAGATAAAAATATGAGTGCTATTAAAAATATGCTTAACAATATAAATAGTAACTCATCAAATTTAAGCACATATTTAGAAGAAGTTCAAAGTACTATGCCATCAATAACAAGTGGTTTAAATAATATATCTCAGAATGCTGAGAATACTGGTACTTTAATAAATACTTCTAAAGAATCTTTAAATAGTACCTTTGATAATATAAGGTTAAACTTAAGTGAATCACAAACATCATTAGATAAGGTACAAAGTAATTTAGATGATTTATCTTCAATGGCTAATGATGCAAGTTCTGCTAAGATTAATGCACTAATAAGTAAATCTATTAATGAAATAGATAAAGTTGATAATAGTGTTACAGCTGTAATTAACTTTTTAGATGCTATTAATAAAAAAATTGCTAATGAAAAGATCGCTAATATGATAACTTCATTAAAAAATGTTCAAAATTCCTTAGCAGAAGAGAAAACTAAGCTTAATGATTTACAAAGCAAAGTTAATAGTGGTCAAAATGTAGATAAAGGACTTCTTAGTTCAATAAGTGATTTAACTAAGAAAATAGAAGGGCAAGTAGATAATTCTTTAAATAGATTTGATAATGATACAAGACCGGCTTTAAATACAATTGCTGATGGACTTGTTACTGCTACTAAAGGGGCATCAGATTTATTAGGAAAAGCAAATGGTTTAGTTGATCAAATAAATAATTTATTAAGTACAGCTAATCAAGGATCTCAGCTTGCAAATTCAACATCAGAAAAATTAAAAAATAGTTTAGAAGAATTTTCAGGTGTTATAAGTGAATTAAGTTCAAAACTTCAAGATGTTAGTGATGATGATCTTGGAAAAATAGTTGGAATACTACAAAGTAATCCAGAATTTATGGGAGATTTTATTGCAAATCCATTTAATATAGAAGTAGATGCAATATACAAAGTAGCTAACTATGGATCAGGAATGGCGCCAATATATTCAGTTTTAGCCTTATGGGTTGGTTCATTAATCTTAATATCATTATTAAAAACAGAGTCAGCTGAATTTGAAGGTAGTGAGAATATAAATTTAAGAGAAAGACATTTTGGAAAAATGTTAACTTTCGTAAGCTTAGGAATACTACAAGGGTTCATAGTAGCCTTTGGGGATAAGTTCCTTTTAGGAGTTCAAACAGTAAATACAGCATTATTAATTTTTGTATCAATGTTTGCTTCAGCTGTGTTCACTATAATTGTATTTACGCTTATGTCTGTCTTTGGAAACCTAGGTAAAGCCTTAGCTATTATACTTATGGTTTTACAATTAGCAGGTAGTGGTGGATCATATCCTATACAAGTAGATCCATTATTCTTTAGAATAATTCAACCAACTTTCCCATTTACTTATGCCATATCAGGGTATAGGGAAGCTATAGCAGGACCTTTAGTAAGTACTGTGATTTTAGATTTTGCTATTTTAACCATAATGGGATTGGTATTTATACTTCTAGGATATTTATTAAAAGGACCTTTAAATCCTAGGGTTAGAAAATTTGAAGACATGTTTGAAGAATCTGGAATAGCAGAATAAGCTGTATTTTAAGAGGTGAATTATGAAGAAAATTTTTAAAGTCTTTCGAAGAGATTTAAGAAATATAAGGAAAAATCCAGCGGCTTTAGCAATAGTCATTGGTTTATGTATAATACCATCTCTTTATGCTTGGATTAACATTAAGGCATGTTGGGACCCTTATGTTAATACAGGGAATTTACCAGTTGCCGTTGTCAATAATGACAAGGGCGCTGAGGTAAATGGTAAAGAGATAAATGTAGGTAAGGAAGTAATTGATGAACTTAAAAAGAATGATGCTATAGGATGGCAATTTGTAGATGCATGGCAAGGAAATTATGGATTAAATGAAGGTAAGTATTATGCAATGATTGAAATACCTTCGGATTTCTCAGAGGGATTAACAAGTTTAACTACAGGAAGTCCTCAAAAGCCAGATATAATTTATAAAGTAAATGAAAAATCTAATGCTATAGCAAACAAAATAACAAATGTTGCAAAGAATAAAGTTACAGATGAAATAAAATCTAACTTTGTTGATACTGTAAATAAAGAAGCTTTTGATATTTTAAATCAATTAGGTGGAAAGTTAGAAACTAATAAACCAGAAATATTAAAGGTGAGAGATACATTACAAAGTGCTAATAGTAGTTTAAAGGAAATTCAAGATTTTGTTCAAAAAGCTAATGGAGATTCAAAAAGTTTAAGTAGTTATCTTTCTAGTGTAAGAAATGATTTACCAAAGGTAACAGATCAAATAAATAATTTACAAACTACTGTTGAGGCAAGTAAAAGTTTAATAAATTCAACACAACAAACAGTTAATGCTGTATCAAATAGTTTTAGCAGTGATGTTGTAACAATGCAATCAACAAACCAGGAATTACAAAGTTTACTTTCAAAGCTTAAAGAATTAAATAATGCTATGGATACAACTAAGATGGTTGAAACTGTAGATAAGTTAGTAAAATTAACAGATTCATTAAATAAAATTATAGATAATAATCTTAAAGCTTTAGAAAAAATAAATTCCGTAATACCAAATAATAAAATAGGCAATTTAATAAATAAGTTAAATACTGCAAAAGATTTAGTATCTAAAGAAAGAGAACAATTAGTTGCTTTAAAAACAGCATTATCAAACAATGAAAGTAAAGAAAATATAGCTAATGCTATAGAGTCTGTTTCTACAATAAGTACTGAAACAAGCTCAGCTTTAATAAATGTTTCAAATACTTTTTATAATGATGGAGCACCAGCTTTAAATACTATTGGAAATTCATTAAAAGGTGGATTAGATACAGCAAACTCAGTATTAGAAACAACAAAGGTAGTTGTTCCACAGTTAAATGCTTTAACTACTTTTGGTATAGCTAGTAGTGATGTAGCTAGTCAACAAGCTGATCAAGTAACAAGTAAACTTAGTGAGTTCCAAGACGCAATTAGTCAATTAATAGAAAAAACTTCAGGATTAACTGAGGAGAATTTAAATAACCTAATAGATTTAATGAGTAAGAATCCAGAAGAAATAGCATCATTTATATCATCTCCTATAACAGTAAAAGAGGAGCAAGTTTATGATGCAGGAATATTTGGAGTAGGACTTACACCATTTTATACAACTTTAGCAATTTGGGTTGGTTCATTATTACTTACATCATTATTAACAGCAGAGTGTGAGGATTTTGAAGATGGAACAAAATTAAATCTTATCCAAAAGCACTTTGGTAAAATGTTATTATTCTTGACTATATCATTAATTCAAACAGTAATAGTAGTTTTAGGGGATATATATATATTAGGAGTAAATCCTGCAAATATGCCATTGATGTTTGGATTCGCAATAGTTAGTTCTATTGTATTTACGGTAATGATATTTACCTTAGTATCCTTATTTGGAAACATAGGTAAAGCAATAGCCATTGTTATAATGGTATTCCAAGTAGCAGGTGCTGGAGGAATTTATCCAATACAAACAAATCCAAAAATATTTGAGGTTCTACAACCTTTATGGCCATTTACTTATTCTATAGATGGATTTAGAGAAGCTATAGCTGGTCCAATATGGAATTCTGTATCTAAGGATATGAAAGCTTTAGGAATATTCTTATTAATATTCTTATTACTATGTATTCTTAAAAAGCCATTCCATAGACTTACTGAGTTTGTAGAGCATAAATTTAGAGAATCAGGATTATAAAATAAAGAAAAGAGTAAAGATTAAGTCTTTACTCTTTTTGTTTTATAAGAGATTCTTAAAATTATAATTAATAGAAATATGTGGTAAAATATAATGGGAAAATATTTCTTTGTGATGTGAGGGGTTTTATGGGAAGAAAAGAGAAAAACTTATATAAAGCAGTTGATATAAAGCATAAGGAAATTATTGATGTTAGAGAGATAGGGTATTATGCTACACCTCCATTTGTTGCAAGATATATAGGAAAAAGAATTATAGATATAAATGGTAAAGGGAAAACTTTATTTGATCCATGTTGTGGAAAAGAGGAGCTAACTGATTATTTTAGTGATTTAGGAATTAAAACCATAGGTATGGATTTAATAAAATATAAAAACAATTATAGATGTGAGTTTAAGAAAGGCAATTTTATAAATTATTATTGCTCTCAAAAAAATACAAAAACATGGGACTATGATTATTACATTGCTAATCCACCATATAATTGTCATGAGGTTAATTTTATAAAGGAGAATAAGGAGAGGCTTAAGAATTATTTCAATGAGGTTGGGTTGCATAATATGTACAGCATGTTCATGTCTGCCATAATAGATAAGGCAAAGAATGGGGCTGTTATTGGATTAATTACTAATGATTCATTTTTTACAGCGAAAAATCATATGAGGCTTAGGAATAAAATTCTTAGGGAATGTTCTATACATGAAATAACCATGTGTCCTAGAGGCCTTTTTCATAATCAAGGAGCAGATGTTAGGACAAGCATACTTATTTTAAGAAAGGGAAAAGAGTATCAAGAAAAGATAGTTGTAAATAACAGGCCTAAATCCATAGAAGAATTTAAAGAGTTATTAAATGGGATAAAAGATAATGGTAATGAAAGCCTTTATAGCTTACAAGAAATTGTATTGCAAAATAAAAAGGATAATTTAGAGTTTTTAATAGAATGTCCTGAAGATATACGGAGTTTATTTAATAATATTAGATTGGGAGAAAAGTTTAAATGCGTAACAGGGATCTCAACAGGTAATGATAAAGAGTTTTTATCTAAGGAAAAAAGCAATGAATTTACTATTCCTTTTTACAAAAATCCAGGAAAAGATAAGTTTTATACAGATAGAGTAATTTATCTACATAAAGATTTTTTAGAAATAGAAAAGATTAATAGAAATTTTAATGTTAGAAATAAAGAAGTTCTTTATAAAAGTGGTATAACCTGTTCATCTATGGGGGTTTCCTTTAATGCATGTATATTGCCTAAAAACTCCACCTTTGGAGTAAATCCTAATATAATATGTGAATCAGAAGAGGTTTGGTGGTTACTAGCTTATTTAAATTCATCCCTAGTAACTTATCTTGTTAGGGGAGCGTTAATAAGAAGCAACATGATAACTTCAGGCTATGTATCTAGAATACCACTTTTAAGCTTTACTAAAGAGGAAAAAGCTAGACTTTCTCATTTAGCTAAAAGGTCTTATAAGTTAAGAAAACAAAATTCTAGTATAGAAACTGAGTTATGCCATATAGACAATATTGTTAATCATGTTGCTAAAATTTCAAATGATTCTAAAGATTTAATTTCTAATTTCAAAAAGTACTTAGTTGAAGTTACTTAGTTTAATCTAATTTTATGTGACAGTACCCATTAGGATTCTTTTTAAGATATTTTTGATGATATTCTTCAGCTTTATAATAGTTTTCTAAGGGCTTAACCTCTGTCACTATTTTTTTTGAATAAAATTTTTGAAGTTCTTCTTTACTATTTAAAATCTCTTGTAAATCTGAAGAATCTACATAGTAAATGCCAGTTCTATATTGGCTACCAACATCATTACCTTGTTTATTTAATGAGGTTGGATCTATTATTGTCCAAAACTTAGCTAATAATTCTTTAAGAGATATTATGTTTTCATCATAATTTACAAGACAAACTTCAGCAAAGTAAGTATTTTTAGTGCATATATCTTCATAAGTAGGATTTTCAGTACGTCCATTAGCATATCCAACTTCAGTGCTTACTACACCATTGATTCTAGAAAGAAATTCTTCTACACCCCAAAAACAACCACCTGCTAATATAATTTTTTTCATAACGAACCCTCCTTATAAGTTTTAGCTTTCCTATTTATAAAATAATTATGATTATTTAGCACAAACTTTTTTTATTATTTTTGCTGGATTTCCACCTACTACTACATTGTCAGGGACATCCTTAGTTACAACGGCTCCAGAGGCTACCACTACATTATTTCCTATAGTTACACCTGGGTTTATTGTAGCATGTCCTCCAATCCAAACATTATTACCTATGGTTACAGGCTTACCAAATTCATAGTTTAGCCTTTCAATAGGATCAATTGGATGAGTAGCTGTATAAATGTGAACTCCAGGGGCAAAGAAACAATTTTCTCCTATGGTAATTTTACAAACATCAAGTATTACACAATCAAAATTTGCGTAAAAGTTATTACCTACTGATATATTATAACCATAATCACATTTGAAGTTAGGTTCCATATATATGCTTTCACCTGTTGAACCTAAAAGTTCTTTTAATATACTACTTCTTTCTTTAAAAGTTTTATCAGCTTTCTCTTCATTATCAGGTAAGTCTAATTTATTAAATTTCTGAAATAAAATTCTAGCTCTAATTCTACCTTTAGTTAATTCTGGGTCAGCAGGGTTATAAGGCAGACCTAATATCATTTTTTCTTTTTCTGTCATAGCCATAAAAAATCCTCCAATATTTATTCTCACAATTATTTTATCAGTAACATATATATATTTCATCAGATTAGTTATAGAAATAGTTAAAATTTCATATAATGAATAGCTAATATTATATTTTTGAGGTGTTAAGTTATGTTTGATCCTAAAATGTTAAGCGTTGAATTTAGAAATGGAATTACAGATGAAAAACCAATAGAGGGAAGAAAGTACACATTAACTCATAATGATGATACTGGAGAGTTATTTCTTACAGTAGCTTTAGCATATGCTTATGACAAAATAAACTCATCAGCGAGAGATGAAGTTTTTGGAGTTTGGAAAAGAGGAAACAATAGATTTATCTTAAAAATATACTTATATGTTGATGGAAATCAAGGAAGAGAAGAAGCTATAAAGAGAGATAGAATATTTAGAAAAGAGTTACCTTTAGCCCTAGCTGCCATAGCATATGGAGATAGAAAGTTTTTAGATGATAATGATGATTTATTAAATAGCAATATAATAGTGAGATTTATATCTGCTTATGAAGAGCTTAATAAGATTGAAAACTATGGAACACTTAAGGATTATATTAATAATCGCATGGAAAATACACCAAACAATAATAACAATATTTATATGGAAGAGAGTATTTTAAATGATAATGATCCTTTAGTAAATAATTTTATAATCACTTTATTAAATCCATATATTAAAGCTGAAATAACAAAGTTATATAAAAGTGATATGTATTATTGTTTAAAAGATGTGGAAGTATTAGAAGTATTTAAAGCTAAGGCAGATAATGAATGTGAATTTAACTATAAGATTTATGTTGGAGTTAAGGTAGGAACTATGCAACCTGCATATAATAACCTTATAATTGAGTTTTTAGTAACTCCAAATGCAGTAAGCACTTTAAGTGTAAAAAATCCAAGGTAAATAAAAAAGAGATTGTTTTTAAGACAATCTCTTTTACTTATTTAGAATAATAAGTGTGCTACAAGTGCAATAACTGGTAGAGTAACTAATGTTCTCATTAAGAATATCATAAATAATTCTTTTAAGTTTAGTGGTATTTTTGATCCTAAAATAACACTTCCAACTTCTGATAAGTATATAAGTTGAGTTACTGATACACAAGCAACTACAAATTTAGTCATATCACTTAAAATAGTTTTTGATGCTATAACTGATGGTAAGAACATGTCTGCAAATCCAACTATGACAGTTTGAGAAGCAGCAGAAGCTTCAGGAATTCCTAAAATCTTAAATAAAGGAATGAAAGGAACACCAAGCCATTGGAATACAGGAGTATATTCAGCTATCATAAGAGCTAATGTACCCATTGCCATAACTACAGGTAAAACTCCTATCCACATTTCAAGTACGTTTTTAATTCCATCAGCAAAGAATTTTTTTAAGCTACTTTCATTTTGGGCTTTTTCAACTGCTTTAAAAACTCCAAAAGTGAAAGGAGTAAATCCTTCAGGAACATCTTCTACATTCTTAGGTTCTGCATTGTTGAAATAAGCATCAGGTTTTTTGCTAAGAGGCCAAACTCTTGGAAGAATTATAGCGGCAACTATTCCAGCAAAAGTAACAGTTAAATAGAATGGAATAAACATATTCTCTAATCCAACCTGTGATAAAACAACAAAGCTAAAAGTTATTGAAACAACTGAGAACATTGTACTAACTATACAAGCTTCTCTCTCAGTATAAAATCCTTCTTCATATTGTTTTGAAGTAAGTAATACCCCAATAGTTCCATCACCTAACCAAGAAGTCATACAGTCTATTGATGAACGGCCAGGTAGTTTAAATAATGGTCTCATTATCTTAGTCAGTAAGGCACCACAGAATTCTAATAAACCAAAGTTTAAAAGAAGTGGTAAGAATAATCCTGCAAAGAAGAATACTACTATAAGTGTTGGTAGTAGATCATTTAATATAAACGCCCCAGTTAAATCAGACTTTATTATTTCAGGTCCAAATCTAGTAAATGCTGATATTATAAATAATCCACCTAAGATTCTTCCAATTGTCCAAATCCAATTAACATTTAATAATGAATTTAAAAAATTATTTTCTATTATAAATTTTGGCTTAAATGCTTTAGTTATTATTGTTAATGAAGCAGCTATTACAACAACTATCATTGATAAAGTAGGTAAATAATCACCTATTAAATCTTTAAGTCTAGTTGTGAAAAAGGCTACTGGTATTGTTATATTTCCACCATCATTTATAGGAACCATAAATAAAATTACTCCTAATAAAGATGGAATTATAAACTTTAATAAATCAGACGATTTATATTTAGTTTTCAATTTTAGTCCCCCTTTTTAATAAACAAATCAATTAGTACAAAGCCTATTATACACAATAAAATGTATAAAATCAATGAAAAATTGCATAAAAATAATGAATAATGTATAAATATTCAATAAATTAAGTTTTATATACATAATTTTATAAAGTGAAATAAATTTATTAAATAGGTAACTTTAGTTACCGAGTTAATTAAAAACCATGTGTATAATCGTAGATGTAAGGTGACTAGGAAAGTTACTAATAAAAAAGAATCTTAAAAGAATTTTACATATAAAAATAAAGAACATGGAGGAATTTAAAATGAGTATGTTTTGTTTTCAATGTCAAGAAACAGCAGGATGCAAAGGCTGTACTGTAAGAGGTGTTTGTGGAAAAACTGAAGATGTAGCAAAAATACAAGACCTTTTAATTTTTGTTACTAAAGGATTAGCTACAGTAGCTAATGAAGGAAGAAAAGTAGGGATAGTAGATAAAAAAGTAAACAGAATGATAATAGATAACTTATTTATTACTATTACTAATGCAAACTTTGATTTTAAAGCAATAGAAAAAAGAGTTAAAGATACTTTAGTAGCAAGAGAAGAGCTAAAAGAAAGAGTACAAGCTAAGGGTGGAAATCCAGTTGGATCAGACTTCAAAGGATGTGCAACTTGGACAGCTACAACTAGTGAGGAAATGATGGAAAAAGCTTCACAAGTAGGAGTTTTAGCTACAGAAAATGAAGATATAAGAAGCTTAAGAGAACTTATTATGTATGGATTAAAAGGATTAGCAGCATACATGGAGCATGCTATGAATTTAGGACATGATAAAGAAGAAGTTCATGCATTTATGGCAGAAACTTTAGTTAAAATATTAGATGATTCATTAAGTGCAGATGAATTAACTGCTTTAGCATTAGAAACAGGTAAATTTGGTGTTGATGGAATGGCATTATTAGATGAAGCTAACACTTCAACTTATGGTCATCCAGAAATAACAAAAGTTAATATAGGAGTTAGAAATAACCCAGGAATATTAATATCAGGACATGATTTAAAAGACTTAGAAATGTTATTAGAACAAACAGAAGGAACTGGAGTAGATGTTTATACTCATGGTGAAATGTTACCAGGACACTATTATCCAAAATTCAAGAAATATGCTCACTTTGCAGGAAACTATGGTAATGCATGGTGGTTACAAAATAAAGAGTTCGCATCATTTAATGGACCAATATTAATGACAACAAACTGTATAACACCAGTTCAAGATTCATATAGAGGAAGAATATTTACAACAGGTGCTGTAGGATATGAAGGATGTATTCATATAACAGCAGATGAAAATGGATACAAAGATTTCTCACAAATAATAGAGTTAGCTAAGACTTGCAAAGCTCCAACAGAGATTGAAACAGGAGAAATCGTAGGTGGATTTGCTCATAATCAAGTACTTGCTTTAGCTGACCAAGTAGTTGATGCTGTTAAATCAGGTGCAATAAGAAGATTCTTCGTAATGGCTGGGTGTGATGGAAGAGCTAAATCAAGAGATTACTATAGAGAGTTTGCTGAAAAATTACCAAAAGATACTGTTATATTAACAGCTGGATGTGCTAAATATAAATATAATAAATTACCACTTGGAGATATCAATGGAATTCCAAGAGTTTTAGATGCAGGACAATGTAATGATTCATACTCATTAGTTGTAATAGCTTTAAAACTTGCTGAAGTATTTGGAACAGATAGTGTAAATGAATTACCAATAAGCTACAACATAGCATGGTATGAACAAAAAGCTGTAATAGTATTATTATCATTATTACACTTAGGTGTTAAAAACATTCATTTAGGACCAACTTTACCAGCATTCTTATCACCAAACGTAGCTAAAGTTTTAGTTGAAAACTTTGGAATTGGTGGAATTACAAATGTAGAAGATGATATGAAAATGTTCTTAGGAGAATAATAGTAAATAATATATAGAATTTTGATATATTATTAATTATATAAATGAAGACTAACACAGCTGTGTTAGTCTTTATTTATATTGTTTGAATTATTAATTGAGTTATTTGATTGAGCTCTTAAATTATCAAAATAGGAAAAGCTAGCAGAGTATACAACTATGTTAGAACCTAAGGCAATAAGAAAATCACCTAAAACATTGAGTTCATCAGCATTATATCTAGTAGAGTAATCTTTTGCTATTAAAATACAAAGAAGATTCAGTTGGTCAGGAGGTAAGTTAAATAGTTCCATAAAATTAACTCCTAATTTAATATATATAATCAGTATATAAAAAAACTCCCTTATTGATATTAATAAGGGAGTTTAATTTATAATTTAAAGCTATATTTGTGTAGCGTGAAGTACAAAATATACTAAAAAGATTGCTGATATAACGTACATAGGGATAGATACATCTTTATACTTCTTTGTTGCTAACTTACAAATAGGATAAGCTATAAATCCAAAAGCAATACCATCAACTATACTAAATGTTAAAGGTATTATAGTTAAAGTAAGGAATGCTGGGAATGATTCAGTGAAGTCTTCAAAGTTTATTGAAACTATATTTTGAATCATTAAGCCTCCAATTATTATTAAGACTGGAGCTATTGCTGAGTTTGGAATAAGTGATATAACTGGTATAAAGAAGATTGATATTAAAAATAAAAATCCTGTAAATATAGAAGTTAATCCTGTTTTACCACCTGCTGCTATTCCTGCACTACCTTCTACAGTTGAAACTGAAGGACTAGTACCACAGATACCACAAATTATAGTAGTAAAGGCAACAGCGTTAAGAGCTCTTTGTCTTTTACTTGGTTGTTTTAACATACCATCAATTTGTCCATGAAGTAAACCAATGTTTTCAAATACTAGGACTAAAGTTAGTGAGAAGGTTGCAATCCAAAATGAAATTGAAGTTATTCCACTAAAATTAGCTGATAAGAAAACTTGTTTATATTCACTGAAATTAGGTAATGAGAATTGAAAATTTGATAAATCAACAATTCCAAATAACATTGATATAATTGTTCCAGATAAAATTCCTATTAAGAATGAACCTGGTACATCTTTTATAAATAAAACTAGCATTAGTATCATAGTTATGAAGAATACTATAACTTCTTTAGATGAAATATCACCTAATTTAACAAGTGTTGAGGCATCTCCTACTATTAAGCCAGCCTTTTGTAATCCTAAGAAAGTAATAAAAATACCAATTCCAACTGTTATTGCTTCTTTTAATGAGGTTGGTATTGAACTAGTTAACATATCTGCTAAAGGTGTAACCGCTACCACAATAAACAAAATACCAGCTACTATAACAGCTGCTAAAGCTTGTTGGAATGTAAGTCCCATAGTATTTACTATGGTATAAGTAAATAGTGCATTAATACCCATACCAGGCATTATAATAAGAGGAGCATTACTTAAAAGTGCAACTAGTACACATCCAATTAATGATGCTAATACTGTAGCTATTATAAGTGGTTCCATAGATACTCCACCATCACTAAGTATGCTAGCATTTACTACAATTATATAAACTGCAGCAAAAAATGAGGTAAGACCAGCAAGTAATTCTGTTCTTATATTTGTTTCGTGTTCTTTAAGTTTAAAAAAGTTATTCATCCTTTCTCCTTTTCAAAAATATCTCCCTCACCCTCCCACATCTATTGATGCAAATGTTATTATATCATATGTTAAACGTTTAATAAAGGTTTTTTAAATAAAGGTTTACAGAAAAAAACTTGACATATTAGCAAAAAACATAATAAATGTTTTATTAAGGATTTATTTATAAGAAGGGAATTTTTATGAAGAAAACAGTTTTAATAACAGGGGCTACTAGTGGAATTGGATATGAATTTTCAAAAATATTTATGGAAAACAATTATGATGTAATATTAGTAGGAAGAAATTTAGAAAAATTAATGGAATTAGAAGATTTTTCGAAGAAAAAATGTGTAAGGGCTTACATATATAAATTTGATTTGAGTTTAAGTGAAAATATAGATTTTTTATATAAAAAAATTAAAACTGAAGTAGGAAAAGTAGATATATTAATAAATAATGCTGGTATAGGATTTAATGGAGAATTTAATGAAATAGATTGGCAAAAGCAATTAGATATAATAAATGTAAATATTATAAGTTTAACTAAATTAACTAAGCTTATTTTAAAAGATATGATAAATGAAAAGGAAGGGAAAATCTTAAATGTTGCCTCTACTGGGGCCTATCAACCAGGTCCATTAATTTCAGTTTATTATGCTAGTAAAGCATATGTTTTATCGTTTTCTCAGGCTTTAAGAGAAGAGGTTAAAGATAAGGGGATTAATGTGGTTACTCTTTGTCCTGGAGCTACTAAGACTAATTTTTCTAAGAGAGCTGGAAAGGGAGATTTAGATGTAGCAATGAGTGCAGAAGAAGTCGCAGAGTGTGGCTATAAGGCTTTGATGAACAATAAGGCAATATGTATTCCTGGGATTATGAATAAGGTATTAGTATTTTTATCTAAAGTGTCTCCTACAACTTTAAATGCAAAGATAGTAAAGAAAATACAAAATAAAGCTATAAGTAAAAAATAATTGAGAATAATAAGCTTATGAATAATTAAATTTAAAATAAAGTTTTTAAGGAGGAAATTATTTATGAGCAATGAAAAATTATTCCCAACAACATTTCCAGTTCAAAATCAAAGTATTCATCCTGGAGTAGAGGATGAAATGAATCCACTACCAATATATGATTTACCACAGTATATAAATGATGGAAAAAGACTTAAGAATAAGGTAGCCATAATAACAGGTGGAGACAGTGGAATAGGAAGAGCTGTAGCCTTAGCTTATGCAAGAGAAGGGGCTAAAGTTTGTATAATATATCTATCAGATGAAGAGGATAAGGATGCTAATAAGACTAAGGAACTTATAGAAAGTGCTGGTTCTGAGGCTTTAGTTATAAAAGGAGATATTTCTAATATTGATTTCTGCACTTCAAGTGTAAAGAAGGTCATTGAAAAGTGGGGAAAACTTGATATATTAGTTAACAATGCGGCAGTTCAACATGATTCTAAAACTTTAGATGATATTGGACCAGAGCAAATAGAAAATACTTTTAAAATAAATGTTTTTGGAACTTTCTATATGACAAAGGCAGCAGTTAAATACATGGAATGTGGAAGTTCAATAATAAATACCACTTCTATTACAGCTTATAGAGGAAATGAGATACTTTTTGATTATTCATGTACTAAGGGTGCTTTAACCACAATGACAAGAACCTTAGCAACAATGTTAGTTAAGAATGGAATTAGGGTTAATGCTGTAGCACCAGGTCCTATATGGACACCTCTTATACCATCTTCAATGAATAAAAAGAAAGTTTCTGAATTTGGAGTTAATTCACCTATGGGAAGAGCAGGGCAACCAGTAGAGCTTGCTGGAGCTTATGTTTTCTTAGCTTGTAATGAAGCATCATACATATCAGGTATAACAATACACGTAAATGGTGGAGAAATTATAAATGGGTAGTTTCATGATTTAACGTATTAGAATATAATATACTTATGATTTAATGGAAAAATAATTTTTATAAATAAAAAGGGGGAAACCTACAAATGAGAAAAGCATTAAAAGATAGTAAAAGAATAGTTGTTAAGGTTGGAACTTCTACATTAACTTATGAAAATGGAAGTGTAAACTTAATGAGAATAGAAAAATTATCTAGAGTAATTTCAGATATATGTAATATGGGAAAAGAAGTTGTTCTTGTTTCATCAGGAGCAATTGGAGTTGGAGTTGGAAAACTTAGACTTGAGAAAAAACCAGAGACTATAAGAGAAAAGCAAGCTGTAGCTGCTGTTGGACAGTGCGTTTTAATGCATATATATAATAAATTTTTTGGAGAATATAGCCATGTTGTGGCACAAGTTCTTTTAACTAGAGATGTACTAGAAAATGAAAGAATGAAAAATAACGTATGTAATACATTTGATACTTTATTAGAAAAAGGAATTATACCTATAGTTAATGAGAATGATGCTATATCAATAGATGAGATACAAAACATATTAAACTTTGGAGATAATGATAATCTTTCAGCTATAGTTTCTACTTTAGTAAATGCAGATACTTTAATAATATTATCTGATATAGATGGTTTCTACGATTCAGATCCAAGAACTAATGAGGATAGTAAGATGCTTAAAGAAGTTTATGAAATAACTCCTGAAATAGAAGAATGTGCAGGGGGAGCTGGAAGTAATAGAGGAACAGGCGGAATGGTAACTAAACTTTCAGCAGCTAAGGTAGCAACAAGTAATGGAATAGATATGATTTTAGCTAATGGAGAAAATCCAGAGATATTAATTGACATATTAAATGGTGAAGATATAGGAACTATGTTTGTAGCTAAGAAGGGGGAATAAAAATGAATAATGAACTTATTATAAAAGGTAAAAAAGCAAAAGAAGCTTCTTACACACTTTCATTTGCATCTACTAATGAAAAAAATAATGGATTATTAAAAATAAGTGAATCCTTAATAAAAAGATGTGATGAGATATTAGAAGAAAATAAAAAAGATCTTGAAAAGGCAATTGAAAAGGGAACATCTAATGCAATGCTTGATAGATTAAAATTAGATGAGGAAAGAGTAAAATCTATAGCAAATGCTGTAGCAGATGTTGTTAAATTAGATGATCCAATAGGAGAAGTTACATCTATGTTTAAGAGACCTAATGGCCTTAGAATAGGTGTACAAAGAGTTCCATTAGGAGTAGTTGGAATAATATATGAAGCAAGACCTAATGTAACTGCTGATGCTGCTGCCTTATGTTTAAAAACAGGAAACGCTGTTATTTTAAGAGGAGGTAGTGAGGCTATAAATTCTAACTTAAAAATAGTTGAGATTATTAGTGATGCCTTAAAGGAAGCAGGACTTCCAGAGGGATCAGTTCAAATATTAGAGGATACTTCAAGAGAAACTGCTACAGATTTCATGAGATTAAATGATTATTTAGATGTTTTAATTCCAAGAGGTGGAGCAGGACTTATAAAAGCCGTAGTAAATAATGCTACAGTACCTGTAATAGAGACTGGAGTTGGAAATTGTCATATATACATAGATGATGAAGCAGATATAAATATGGGCGTAGATATAATAGTAAATGCTAAAACATCAAGACCTGCTGTATGTAATGCTGCTGAAAAACTATTAGTTAATGAGAAAATAGCGGAAGAATTTTTACCAGTAGCAATAAAGGCTTTAAAAGAAAAAGGCGTTGAAATAAGAGGTTGTGAAAAAACTAAGGCAATTGTGAATGATATAAACTTAGCAACTGAAGAGGATTGGGGAAAAGAATATTTAGACTATATCCTTGGAGTTAAGATTGTTAAAGATTTAGATGAGGCTATCTCTCATATAAATAAGTATGGAACAAAACATTCAGAATCAATAGTGACTAAAAATTATTTTAATTCAGAGAAATTCCTTCAAAGAGTTGATGCAGCTGCTGTATATGTAAATGCTTCAACAAGATTTACTGATGGTGGAGAATTTGGATTTGGTGCTGAAATTGGAATAAGTACACAAAAGTTACATGCTAGAGGACCAATGGGACTTAAGGAATTAACAACAAATAAGTATATAATTTATGGAAATGGTCAAATTAGATAATTTATATAATCTTATAAAATTAAATTTCATATATTAAAGAAATATTTTAGGTGTTTAAGGGTAAAGAGATTTTAATTTATGAAAAAGGAAGTATGGGAAAATGAAAGAAATAATCATGGATTTAATAATTCATAGTGGAGAAGCTAGAAGTTATGCTATGGAAGCTATTCAGCTTGCTAAAATAGGAGATGTAGAAGGGGCTAGAAGCTTAATAGAAAAAGCATCAATACAATTAGGTAAAGCTCATAAATCACAAACAGCTTTGATTCAAGATGAGGCTAGTGATAATAAAATAGAAATATCCATGCTATTAATTCATGCTCAAGATCAATTAATGACTACTATGACATTAAAAGATTTAGCAAATGAAATAATAGATTTGTATGAAAAATTAAATCAAAAAAATTTTTAGTAATGGTATAAAATTTTATATTTTATTATGTAAAATCAAATAAAAAGATATTATACAAGAAAAAGCACTTAAATTATTGTTAAGGTGCTTTTTATTTTTTGTTATTAAGAATTTTATAATAATTAGATGTTTTTTTAGATTTAATATTTAATTTATTTAGGAGTAAAAATATATATCTTATCATTAAATCTAAAGAATTTATGAAACTGAGAAGTTATTGTATAGAATTATAATTAGTAAGTAAAGATAAAATTGTATAACTAATAGTTTTATAAAAGAGAATTATAGAAGAGGTGCTTTATGAGATTAGGAAGAGATTTTTATAATAGAGATACATTAACTGTAGCTAAAGAGCTTTTAGGGAAAGTTTTAGTTAGAAAGATTAATGGAGTTACTTTAAAAGGAAAAATTGTTGAGACGGAAGCTTACATAGGCGCTATAGATAAAGCTTCTCATGCTTATGGTGGCAAAAGAACTAATAGAACAGAAACTCTTTATGCAGATCCTGGAACTGTATATGTTTATATAATTTATGGAATGTATCACTGCTTAAATCTAATAAGTGAAGAAAAAGATGTGGCAGGAGGAGTACTTATAAGAGGAATTGAGCCTTTAGAGGGAATAGAAGAAATGAGTAAATTAAGATACAAAAAGAGTTATGAAGAGTTATCAAGCTATGAAAAGAAAAATTTTTCTAATGGTCCATCAAAATTATGCATGGCTTTAGGAATAGATAAGGGGGAGAATGGCATAAATACTATTAGTAGCGAAGAGATTTATGTTGAAGATGACTCCTTAATTAAAAAGGATTTTCCTATTGTTGAAGCAAAGAGAATAGGTATAGATTATGCTGAGGAAGCTAGGGATTTTTTATGGAGATTTTATATTAAGGATAATAAATTTGTCTCTAAAAAATAATAAATAGAATTTTCTTTAAATCTTAATATAATATCTACGCTACAATAGTTATTTTGTGGGGGAGTTTTATGGCTATAAAGGATTCTAACAAGCAATATATAAAGTTTGACACTGCTGTTCAAGTTCTTAAATATGAGGTTTTAAAAAGGATAGCAGAGAAAGAATTTGATGGCACTTTAGACAAAGAAAAGCTTAATATAGCAAAAGAAATTGTAGATGATTTAAAACCTAATGTAAGATGTTGTATATATAAGGAAAGGGCTATAGTTGAAGAAAGAATGAAACTAGCTTTAGGTGGACATGAAAATAGAGAAAACATGATAGAAGTAATAGATATAGCCTGTGATGAATGTCCTGTTAATAGATTTATAGTCACTGATGCATGTAGAGGATGCCTAGCTAAGAAATGTAGAGATAGTTGTAATTTTGGAGCTATAAGTTTTGATAATAGAAAATGCAAAATTGATTATGAAAAGTGTAAGGAATGTGGAAAATGCAAAGAAGTTTGTCCTTATAATGCAATAGCTGAGGTTAAAAGACCTTGCATGAGAGCCTGTATTCCAAAAGCATTATCTTATGATGTTGATAGTAAAAAAGCTGTCATAGATGATTCAAAATGTATTCAATGTGGAGCCTGTGTAGTTGATTGTCCTTTTGGAGCTATAATGGACAAATCCTATTTAGTAGATGTTATAAGATTACTTAAAGATGAGAAGAAAGTTTTTGCCATTGTGGCGCCAGCTATATCATCTCAATTTAATCATAGTAAGATTGGTAAAGTGATTACTGCTATAAAAAAATTAGGATTTGAAGATGTGTTTGAAGCAGCTTTAGGAGCAGATTTGGTGGCTGTTCATGAATGTAATGAATTTAAAGAAAAAGGTGAATTAGACTTCATGACAACAAGTTGTTGCCCTGCCTTTGTTTCTTATATAGAAAAAAATTATCCAGAGCTTAAGGAGTGTATATCTAACACTGTATCTCCTATGGTAGCTATGGCAAGGTTAATAAAATCTCAAAATAAAGATGTTAAAACTGTATTCATAGGACCTTGTATTGCAAAGAAAACAGAAGCTAAGAGAAATGAGGTTAGTGGAGATGTTGATTACGTATTAACCTTTGAGGAGCTTTTAGCTTTACTTGACTCTAGGAATATTAAAATCGACGAATGTGAAGAAAGTGATACTAAGCATGGTTCATTTTATGGAAGACTTTTTGCTAGAAGTGGAGGAGTTACTGAATCAGTTAAACATCTTATAGATAGCGAAGGAATAAAGGTAGATTTTAGACCTATAATTGGAGATGGAATTAAGGATTGTGATATAAAACTTAGATTAGCAAAACTAAAAAGAGCACAGGGAAACTTCTTAGAAGGAATGGCTTGCAAAGGTGGATGTATAAATGGGCCAGGATCCTTAAATCATGATATTAAGAATAGCAAAGAAGTTGATAAATATGGTGAATTATCCTCTTCTGAGAAGATAAAAGATACTTTAGCTGATATTAAATTTGAGGATTTAAATTTATCTAAAAATGAGTAATATAAAAAAAATTCTAATTTAAAATATAAAAGCTTAAAAATAGAGTAGGAAAGTTTAGTTATATAAAATTAGTATCATACTAAAAGTAAAATTAAGCCTTTAACTAATTAACTTTAAAAATGTTATTATAGGGGGAGTAAGAACATTTAAATGATTAAAGTTAATTAGTAAAGGCTTTTAGTTTAGGAAAATAATAAATTAAATAGATTTTAGTAGATTAAGGGATAAAAGTTTGAAATAAATAATATTTTATTATTTAGTAACAAATAAAGGAATCAATTCTTCTTAAATCAACTCCAAAGTAAACCCATCTAAAGCCAGCCCAACGCCATCCAGAAACTGATCTTCTATCAACTCTAGTTAAGTAAGCCCAATAGCTTCTTCCATTAGTTTGCCAAATATAAGTGAATCTATATAGACAAAATCTTATAGAGCCAGAACTAACATTTTTTGCATTTGGATTTCCACTTCCTTGACCAAAATTTTGAACACCTGCATCTTTTTTTGATGGTATATAAGATGGAGGTGGTCCCATTGGTGAAGGTGATTGAGGACTTTGCCAATTAGTTGGTATAGGAAGCATATTTGACATATATCCAACAGGTGCGCTATGCATTAAGTCATTTCCCATATCCTTTATTGCATAAGGTAGGTCTTGTATAACAGCAGGTACATTTGCAATATTATCAGGAATATTTTTAATAACTGGTGGTATTACTGAGAATTTAGAATCATTGTCAGAATTTCTATAATTCATAGGATAGTCATCATTAAATGTATCTTCATTACCAGTGTAGTATCTTTCAAAGGAGTTTTCTGTATCCTCAGGTAAGACTTCAAACTCACCTACTTCATCTACTTCTTCATCTTCGTTGAAAAATCTAACAAAATCATTTGGATAAATTATTTCCATAAGTATCTCCTATAAAATTTTTATTTAGTATTAAACTATGCTTTTTGTTATCTAAAGGTGAATTTTATAAAGGCTTTAATAAAATTTAATAATCATAAAAATTGTAGAGAATTGACGAAATAATTATAGAATTTCAATGAATTCCATTGACAAAATGCTCTATATGTATAATAATTATAATTGCTTCAATAGGACAATGAAGTAGGTATAGGTTTGAAATTAAGTTAAGGTGCTAGGTGTTTTACATCTAGCACCTTAACTTTTTGTGGGAAAAATAAATTTTACTGTTAAAACTTGCTAAATTTATAAAATGGACTTGACTATATAAATTTAATAAACTAAAATTGATAATAAGAATTTATCAATAAGATAAAAATACACTTTAAATTGGTCCCGTGAGGCCAGAAAGAGGTATAATTATGTTAAATAGAATTTTTTGTTGTACAAAAAAACAGATGAAATTAAAAAATGAAATAGCTTTGTATTTTAATACAATTCCATATAAAAGAGAAAAAGAGGTATTAGAGTGATTGATTTTTTACGCAATCGCTCTAGTACCTCTTTCTTTTAATTAAATAACATTTAGAATGATGGCAATGGAATTAAGACCTTTTAAAGTGTGTTTTTTAAATATGATTTTAAATAGGAGGTCTAGAAATGAAAGCAAAGCTTATATTAGAAAATGGCGTAGTATTTGAAGGTAAAGCCTTTGGATATTTAAAGGAGTGTGTTGGAGAGGTAGTTTTCAACACAGGAATGACAGGATATCAGGAGGTTTTAACTGACCCTTCTTATTATGGACAAATAGTAACTATGACTTATCCCTTAATAGGTAACTATGGAATTAACTTAGAGGATTTAGAATCTAAAGAACCTAAAGTAAGAGGATTCATAGTGAGAGAAAAATGTCAGTATCCAAATAATTTTAGATGTGAATTAGAGCTTGAAACTTACTTAGCTCAAAATAAGGTTTTAGGATTAGATGGTATAGACACAAGAGCCTTAACAAAAATCTTAAGAAATAATGGGACAATGAAGGGAATTATAGTTTTAGATAATTCAAACTTAGAAGATGTTAAAGATAAGTTAGAAGCTTTCTCAAATAGAGATGCAGTTTCAATAGTTTCAACTAATGAAAAATATGAGATCTCAGGAGAAGGAAAGAATGTAGCTATAATTGATTTTGGAATAAAGCAAAACATTATTAGAAACTTTGTAAAAAGAGGATGTAATGTTACAGTATTCCCTTATGACTTTAAGGCAGAAGAAGTTTTAGAAATAAATCCAGACTTAGTATTTTTATCAAATGGACCTGGAGACCCAGAGGATATGGGAGAAGCAGTAAATGAGGTAAAGAAAATAGTTGGGAAGAAACCAATAGTAGGAATTTGTTTAGGACATCAATTATTAGCTTTAACCTTAGGTGGAGAAACTAAGAAGCTTAAGTTTGGTCATAGAGGATGTAACCATCCAGTTAAAGATTTAATAAATAATAGAGTTCATATAACATCACAAAATCATGGATACTATGTTGCTACTTTACCAGAAAATATGGAAATAACTCATGTAAGTATGAATGATGGAACAGTTGAGGGAATGAAACATAAAGAATTACCAATATTCTCAGTTCAATTTCACCCAGAAGCATGTCCAGGACCAAAGGATAGCGAATACATTTTTGATGAGTTTATGAAGTATGCACTATAAGGAGGAAGTAATATGCCATTAAATAAAGATATAAAAAAAGTTTTAGTAATAGGTTCAGGTCCAATAATAATAGGACAAGCAGCGGAGTTTGATTACTCAGGTACTCAAGCTTGCCAAGCTCTTAAAGAAGAAGGGATTGAAGTTGTACTTGTAAACTCAAACCCAGCTACAATAATGACTGATAAGGAAATAGCAGATAAGGTTTATCTTGAGCCTTTAACAGTTGAATTCGTAGAAAAAGTAATAGAGAAAGAAAGACCAGATTCTCTTTTAGCAGGAATGGGTGGACAAACAGGGTTAAACCTTGCTGTTGAGCTTTATGAAAAGGGAATTTTAGATAAATATAATGTAAAAGTAATAGGTACTTCCATAGAATCTATTAAGGAAGGGGAAGATAGAGAATTATTCAGAGATATGATGAATAGAATCAATCAACCTGTTATTCAAAGTGAAATAATAACTGATTTAGATTCTGGTATTGCCTTTGCTAGAAAGATTGGATACCCAGTAATAGTTAGACCAGCATATACTCTTGGAGGAACTGGTGGAGGAATAGCTAATAATGAAGAAGAATTAATAGAAACATTAACATCAGGATTACAATTAAGTACAATTGGACAGGTTCTTTTAGAGAAGAGTGTTAAAGGATGGAAAGAAATTGAGTACGAAGTAATGAGAGACTCTTTTGGTAATTGTATCACAGTTTGTAACATGGAAAACATTGACCCTGTAGGAATACACACTGGGGATTCAATAGTTGTAGCTCCTAGCCAAACATTATCAGATAAAGAGTATCAAATGCTTAGAAGTGCATCAATAGATATAATAAATGCTGTAGGAATTGAAGGAGGATGTAATGTTCAGTTTGCTTTAAATCCACATTCATTTGAATATGCAGTAATAGAAATCAATCCAAGGGTTTCAAGATCTTCAGCTTTAGCTTCAAAGGCAACTGGTTATCCAATAGCCAAGGTGGCAGCTAAAATAGCTTTAGGATATGGATTAGATGAAATAAAAAATGCAGTAACAGGAATGACATATGCTTGTTTTGAGCCTTCATTAGACTATGTAGTTGTAAAAATTCCTAAATGGCCTTTTGATAAATTCCAAGGAGCTGATAGGGTTTTAGGAACTAAGATGATGGCTACTGGAGAAATAATGGCCATAGGAAGTAATTTTGAAGCAGCATTTTTAAAGGGTATAAGATCATTAGAAATAGGTAAGTATTCATTAGAACATAAAAAATTTAAAGATCTTTCAATGTATGAGTTAAGAGAAAGGGTAGTTTCTCCAGATGATGAGAGAATATTTGCTTTAGCTGAAATGCTAAGAAGAGGATACAGAATAGATATGGTTTCTAAAATAACTGGAATAGATATATTCTTCTTAGAAAAATTCAGATGGCTAGTTGAAGAAGAACAAAAGCTTAAGCAAAGTACAATAGATGATTTAAATAGAGAGTGGTTATTAAAATTAAAGAGAAGAGGTTTTTCAGATAAGGCAATAGCTGATATGCTAAAGGTTTCACCAGATGAAATCTACAGATTAAGAGATATATGGCATATAAAACCTTCTTATAAAATGGTTGATACTTGTGGTGGAGAGTTTGAGGCTTTATCACCATACTATTATTCAACATATGAACAATATGACGAAGTAGTCGTTTCTGATAATAAGAAAGTTGTAGTTATAGGATCAGGTCCTATAAGAATAGGACAAGGGATAGAATTTGACTATGCTTCAGTTCACTGTGTAATGGCACTTAGAAAGCAAGGAATTGAAACAATAGTTATAAATAATAACCCAGAGACAGTAAGTACAGACTTCAGTATTTCAGATAAGCTTTACTTTGAACCATTAACTGAAGAGGATGTTTTAAACATCATAGATAAAGAAAATCCAGATGGAGTTATACTTCAATTTGGTGGTCAGACAGCTATTAAGCTTGCTAAGTTCTTAAAAGAGAAGAATATTCCTACCTTAGGAACTACTTCAGATCAAATAGATCTAGCTGAGGATAGAGAACAATTTGATGATTTATTAGAAAGACTTAATATAGCTAGACCGAAGGGAAAAGGAGTTTGGAGCTTAGAAGAAGGCTTAGAGGAAGCAAGAAGATTAGGATTCCCAATCTTAGTTAGACCTTCCTTCGTTTTAGGTGGTCAAGGTATGGAAATAACTCATGATGAAGAAGAGTTAACATACTATTTAACAAATGCCTTTGAGAAAGATTCTAAGAATCCAATACTTATAGACAAATACTTAATGGGTAGAGAAATAGAAGTTGATGCCATATCTGATGGTGAAGATGTTCTAGTTCCAGGAATTATGGAGCATTTAGAAAGAGCAGGAGTTCACTCAGGAGATAGTATTACTATGTACCCAGCTCAAAATATTTCAGATAAGATAAAGGAAGATGTTCTAGATTACACTAAGAAATTAGCCTTAAGCATAGGAATAAAGGGAATGATAAACATTCAGTTTATTGAGTTTGAAGGAAAGCTTTATGTAATAGAAGTTAATCCAAGAGCTTCAAGAACAGTGCCGTATATATCAAAGGTAAGTGGAGTTCCAATAGTAGATATAGCTACTAGAATAATGCTTGGAGAAAAATTAAAAGATTTAGGATATGGAACAGGAGTTTATAAGGAGCCTGATTTAGTATCAGTTAAGGTTCCAGTATTCTCAACTCAAAAACTTCCTAATGTTGAAGTAAGTTTAGGACCAGAAATGAGATCCACAGGAGAAGTTTTAGGAGTAGGAAGAAATGTTTTTGAAGCATTATACAAAGGCTTTGTTGGGGCTTCAATGTACACTGGAGATAAGGGAAAAACAATCTTAGCTACTATTAAGAAACACGATAAAAAAGAATTTATGGAACTTGCTAAGGATTTAGATAAATTAGGATATAATTTCATAGCAACAACAGGAACAGCTAAGGAATTAAGAGAGGCTGGAATAGACGCTAAGGAAGTTAGAAGAATAGGAGAAGAATCTCCAAACATCATGGATTTAATAAAGAATAAAGAAATAGATTTAGTTGTAAATACTCCAACTAAAGCTAATGATTCTAAGAGAGATGGATTCCATATAAGAAGAGCGGCAATAGAAAGAAATATAGGAGTTATGACTTCATTAGATACTCTTAAAGCTCTAGTAGAGTTACAAAAAGAAGGAGCACATAATAGAGAGTTAGAAGTATTTAACTTAATATAAAGTATTAATAATATAAAATAAGTTCTATTTAGTTTTGGTTAACTGAAGCTAAATAGGACTTTTATTTTTTTTTATACCTAAAGATTTAAAGTTAAAATTATATTTTTCATATAATAAAACTACTTTTTAGTTATGTGTTGTTTAAAATTTACCTTTTAGTTAGGGCTCAGTTAGTTTTTAAATTATGTTAAGAAAAAATAATTTCTTTGTGGATAAATTTTAATAAAAGTTATTGATTTATTCTAACTGAGCCCTTTGACGCTAAAAATTTCATAATTACCTTTTTAAAATAAGAAAATCTTATTATAAATCCAATATAAATTTAAATGGTAATATAATTGTAGTATTTTTGTGGATAAAGTGTATTAAAATTTGTTTTGAAAGAAAAATACTGTGAAGAAATATAAATTATTTATTTTGTGGATAAAAAATATTTTGAATTGCTGTGGATAATTTTTAAAAAATAATTCTGTGGATAAATTTTTGATTTTAGACATGTGATTAAATTAAAGTATAATAATATAAGAGGCTTGTTTTAAAAAGCACTTAGTTATTATACTATAAAAATATTAATATTCAATATAAAATTTATAAATTATTGGGGGTGATTTTTATGGAAACAGCTAAGAGGGTATTAAAGAATTTTTTTATAAAAAGTATTTTACTTATAATTTCAGTAATTTTAGCAATGGCATTTTATAAGTTAATAGTAAAGGAATGCATAGATGTTTTTATAAAAATAGATTTGAGTGGTAAAAAAGGTTTTGTAATATATAACTTTTTTAAGTTGACAAGTGTAATGCTTATATATCAAGTTTTCTTAACAACAACTAGAATGAAAACTTCAAAACTATTTAAATTATTCTTATTTGGCTTATATGTAGGAACAATGTTTATACTATTATTTGCTAGACCTAAAATGGCCAGAGGATTTCAATTAGATCCCTTTGCAGTTTTACATGGTCTACGAGGGGATAGAACAGGACAATTATATTTAATAGGTAATATAATATTCTTTATGCCTATAGGATATGTGCTAAGAAAATATAACTTTGTATTAGCATTTATATTATCTGCCTCTATAGAGTTTAATATAGAACTTGCTCAATATGTATTTAAAAGAGGATTCTTTGATTTAGGGGATGTATTTATAAATTTAGTTGGTATATTTATTGCTTATTTTATTTGTAAAATAGCTTACTTTATTAAAGATAGACTTTATAAAAGAGATCATGAGATAGAAGAGGTTGCATAGATAAGAATTACTATAAGTAAAAAAATAGAGAAATATACATATAAATAAAGAATTTTATAGAAAAAAGGATGTAATATGAATGATTACATCCCTTTTTTTTCTTGACAAGCGAACATATGTTTTATAAAATTAAAAAAGATGAGGGAACATAAGTTCTTATTTTTTTTAGACAGCTTAGGAATATATAGGACATTAACATAATATAATAGCATATAACAAATTTTAGGGGGTTAATTTATATGACTAAGAGCAGCGGTATGTTTGTAAAAATAAATTATAAAATTAATGGAGATAACAGATTCCAAGGTGAGCATAAAGCCAAAATGTATAAAGATACAGCTGTAAGCAAGTATGTATTATGTGGTGGGTCATATTTCAGAAATAGAGGAACTATAATATTCCATGCTAATAATTTTAAAGAAGCAGAAGAAATTATAAACAATAATCCATTTGTTTTTTATGAGGATTATTCCTTTGAAATATTAAGCAAGAATTCAATAAGTTTAGGAAATACATATCATTAATATAAGAATATAAAATGACCTTTGTTAATTTCAAAGGTCATTTCTTTAAAGTATGAGAAATCAATTTAAAGCATTGATTTCTTTTTTTATTATATATCTAATAAATTTTTCTTGTAAGTTGAGTAAAGGTCATTTAATTCACTCATGTTTTTATCAAGTTTTATTTGTAAATCAGAAGCTTTTTCAAAATCAGATTCATTTATAGCATTCTTTATTTGAGTAAATAAGCTTCTTCTGTGATAAGAATCTTTCATTGTTATATGTCTTAATTCATTTATTGTCATCCAAGTTGATACGTCAAGATCTAATGCTTTATCACAACAATGAAGTTGTTTAGCGGCTCTTATATCTTTTGTGTAAGAAGGAATTATTCTTGAAGTTATTTCTGTAGTCCATCTCTTAGTAGTAGCCATTTTGAAACTATTTATAAGCTTGTCTGTAAATACTGAATTTACTTTTAATACCTCTACCTTTTCAGGGTATTTATCAAAAGCACTTAAGTTTTCAAAAACAGTAGCAGGAGCTACACCAAAATATTCATTTCTTTGTGAATCTGTGAAATCTTCAAACACATCCTCTTCACTTCTATATGCTCTAGATTTTTCTAGGTAATCTGCTTCTTCACCTGGTTTTTTAGATAATTCAGCTAAAAGATCATCCTCTGTTTTATTATTTTCTAAAGCATACTTAATACCATCTAACATAGCCATATAGCTTGATGCTATACAAAGATAAGTATTTGTAAATGGATTTGGTGATCTAAGCTCAAATCTAGTTGCTAAAGGATTATGAGGATCTCTTATTAAGCCTGCTAATATAGTTCTATTTCTAGATGGAACTTCAGGGCTTTGACCTAGAGATGTAACTATACAAACAGGAGCTTCAAATCCTGGTTTTAATCTTTTTAATGAGTCTGTTGTAGCTGAGATAAATGGATTCATTACCTCGTAGTTCTTTAATATACCCATTATAGAACCATATCCTATTTTACTTAAGAAATGATTTTTAGTTGGATTAAATAGGTTTATAATTCTTCCATCTTTTAGTTTTAAGCTTAAGCTTAAATGAGTGTGTTCTCCACTACCAGCAACTCCTGATATTGGTTTAGCAAGGAAGGTTACTTCTAATCCGTTTCTTCTAAAGGTTTCTTTAACTAATGTTCTTATAAATAATTCATTATCTGCAGCTTGCATAGCATCTGAGAATTTCCAGTCTATTTCTAATTGTTCCATTATGTGATCAAATTGACCTGAAGAAGTAAGCTTAGCTTTAACTCCACCAACTTCTTTGTGTCCCATTTCAGGTTCAAATCCATACTCATCCATATATAATAAACTTTGTTCTAAGGCTGTTCTAACATTACCCTTAGTTCTTGTCCAATATTGTTCTTGTAAAACTTCAGAAGTTGAAAGTTCTTCAATTAAAGCTTTATCATTTGGTGTTTTTACCCAAAATTCTAATTCTGTTGCAGATGTTAATAAAAGGTCATCTATATCATCGAATTTTATATTTAAATCATTTAGTGTTTCAGGATATTTTTTTAATAATGAGAATATGTTTGATTTGAATGTGTCAATTGAATTTTTTAAGATATGTCTAGAGTCGACTGCTTTATCTTCGTGGATTAGGAAACAAGGAATTCTAAGTGTTCCTACTGGTCTATTAGTTAAAGGGTCTATGAAGTCGTAATTGTAATCTACAAACCACTTACAATCTAAATCGGCGATCATATCCACTTTTGCGTTATTTAAAGTCGCTATTCCTGGAAGGACAACTGAAGAACCGTCTGTTTGTACGGCAGTTCCATGAAGGAAAGAATCCATATCTTTTAAGAATAACTTGGAAGGAATTTTTTCGTCAGTATCATTACCTGCTAAGTCAACCCCAACTAAAGATACAAATTTTATTTCAGGGTGGTCCTCAAAAATAGAAATTAAACTTTCTTTATTATGATATTTCTTAGGAATTGTAAATAATAAATCTTTATTCATAATTATTTAGAAGCAATACAATTATAATAAATTAACATAATTGCAATAATCTCCTGTTCACATCCTTTCATTTTTATGACTAATAGTTATTTTATTTGTTTGTAAACGTATAATAATATGATTTTTATGCAAAAATATTCGTTATGTAAATATTCTTAAAAAGATTTTATTACAATAGAATATTACTGTCAATATATTTTATATTTTAGTATAAGTGTAAAATATGAATTTTAATAGATTTATTTAATAGAAAGTTATAAAATTATCTTAAGATTAAATAAAGTACTTAGAAGTGAGGGATAGCGATGCAAGATGATTTAAAGAATGCACCTATAGGTTTTTTTGATTCTGGCTTAGGAGGCTTAAGCGTTTTAAGAAAAGCCTTAGAAATGATGCCAAATGAAAATTATATATATTATGGGGATTCTAAGCATGCACCTTATGGAGAGAAGACTCCACAAGAGATAAGGTCACTTTCATTTAATGCTATTGAATTTTTAATAAAAAAGGGAGCTAAGGCAATTGTAATAGCATGTAATACTGCAACTTCAGCAGCAGTTCATGATCTTAGAGAGTATTATAAAGATATACCTATAATAGGCATAGAACCTGCTTTAAAGCCTGCTATAAAGTTACATGAAACTGGATCAGTAATAGTAATGGCAACAAAGGCAACTTTAAATCAAGAGAAATTCAAAAATCTTATGGATAAATATGGGGAGCATAGAGAAGTAATACCTCTTCCTTGTCCAGGGTTAGTTGAATTTATAGAGGCAGGAGATTTAGAGGGAGAAGATGTAAAAAACTTCTTGAGAGAAAAATTAAATCCTTATATGGATAGAGAAATTTCAAGTATAGTTTTAGGATGCACTCATTATCCTTTTGTAAAAGATGTAATACAAGATATTGTTGGAGAAAAAGTAGACATAATAGATGGAAGTTCAGGCACGGTAAGAGAGTTAAAAAGACGATTAGAAGAAAATAATATGGAATCAGAATCAAAGAAAAAAGGTAATTTAGATATATTTAATTCCTTAGAAGATAATAAAATATTAGAGTTAAGTAAAAAGCTTATAGAAATTAAATAATCAATTAATGGTCTACAGTAATACGAAATAACATATAACTTTATTTATGATAATTTAGTATATATTATTTTAGTATTTCTGTAGATTTTTTATTTTAAGAAATTTTTTTACAAAAAAGTTTGTTAAATTGTTGACAAAATAATGAGGGGTTGATATTATAATAAATGTAAAGAGAATTTTCAGAAAATTTGAACAAAGATTAATGGGAGTTACTTAAAGAGGGAGGATTTCATAATGAAAATAAATGTAAGAGAATTTTTAGGAGATAAGATACACGTTGAGGATGCTATAATCTTAAGAGATTATATTGAAGATAATTTAAATGAAAATGTAGAATTAGATTTTGGTGGTATAGGTAGAGTTTCAACAACTTTCTTAACTTGTTTATTTACTGATATGATAAATAAAGAGGGAAGAGAGAATATTATTTCAAAAATTAATGTTAAGAATTTATCAAACTATACTGATTATTCAAGAGTTGTAGCTGGAACTACTTTTGCTTAAAAATGAAAATATGAATTATATAAAAGCTATAAAATATTATATTAAGTTGAACTCTAAATGGGCAACATAATAGAATCTATGTTATTAGGATTCTTTATGTTGTCTTATTTTTATTTTTAAATATTTCCCCAATATTCCATTGTTAAGAGAAATAATATATAATTTTATACAAAGAAGGATTAACATTTTAGTTTAAGTAAATAATACTAAATAGTTAAATTTGAAAGGAGAATTACTAATATGAATCCAATAGTTACAATAGAAATGGCAACTGGAGAAAAAATCAAAATAGAATTATATCCAGAAATTGCTCCAAACACAGTTAGAAATTTCGTTAGTTTAGTTAAAAAAGGTTTTTATGATGGATTAACATTCCACAGAATTATACCAGGATTTATGATACAAGGAGGATGCCCAGAAGGTACAGGAATGGGTAACCCAGGATATAGAATAAAAGGTGAATTTACAAGAAACCAATTCCCAAATAACTTAAAGCATTCAAGAGGAGTTATATCAATGGCTAGAGCTATGAATTTTGATTCAGCAGGAAGCCAATTCTTCATAATGCACGAAAATTCACCACATTTAGATGGTCAATATGCTTCATTTGGTAAGGTTATAGAAGGTATGGACGTTGTTGATAAAATAGCAAATGTAAAAACTGATTACAATGATATGCCAGATGAGCCACAAGTTATGGCAAAAGTAACTGTAGAAAATGCAGAGGGTATAGAAGAACCAGAAATACTTTAATTTATGAATGTATGGGAGGAAGATTAGCATGAGTATGCTTAATAATAGCAAAGCTATTCTAACTTATGGTTTAAATGAAAAGGAAACAAAAGACTTTCAAGCAACAGGGCACAAGGTTATTAATATAAGTAATGAAATGGCTTCTATGAAAGTTAAAGATATATTAGAAGGCTTAAAATTTGAAGTTGTTTCAAATAAAAACTTTGATGAAAAAGTTGTTATATTCAGTAATTTCCCTGATGAAGAATTACAAATGATGGTTTCAATAGCAAAAGTTATTACAGAAAATCCTATAATGGCTGTAGTTACAGAAACCTCTAAAGAATGGCAATTTAACTACCTTGTTGAACATTTAATTGAAGAAAGAGAATGGTATAGAAGTATGCAAGGAGGAAAAGCTTAAAATGAGTAGAGTTGGGGAAAGAATAAAAGAGGCTAGAGAAAAAAGTGGAATGACACAAAAAGCTTTAGCTAAAAAGCTAGGTGTAGCTGAGAAGTTTGTAAATGAAGTTGAAACAGGAAGAAAAATTATAAATGAATCACTTATATCAAAGGTATCAAAGGTTTTAAATACTGATTTAAATGATATAAATATGGTTGTTACTGATGAGGAACTTCAAAAAGAACTTAAAGCTGAAAAACAATTAAGACAAACAAAACCAGCAGAGGTTAATGAAGTTTGGAATCAAGCCTTTGGATCAGTTTTAAAAAATGTTCCAATATATGATTATTCATTAGCTCAGGTTAAGGGATATAAACAACTTGCTACTGCTTCAAATAAAATAGATGGTCATACAGCGAACAAAGTTTTTTATTTAAAAATAGAAAATAATGATATGACTGGCTATAGAATTCAAGAGAATGATTTAGCTTTATGCTATTCAATAAAAGAGATAGAAAATAATTCTATTTGTTTAGTTGAATTTAATGGAAAAAGAGTTATTAGACAAATTAAAAAGCTAGATAACGTTAAGGCTTTACTAATAAGTAATAATGGTAGCATGAGAACAGAGACAGCTAACATAAAAGAAGTTAAGGCAATTGCTAAGCTTTATAGAATAGAATTTGATTTATAAACTTAAATATAGAAGGGACAGTTCTAAATTAGAACTGTCCTTTTTATATTTAAATACTTTTTATGTTAGTTATCAAAAAGAATGTATTCTGAATAAAATAGCTATAAGAAAATATAGCATGTAAGAAGGAAGTGGATTTAGTGGAATCAACTGAGAAAAAAAACTTCTATAATGATAAAAATTATATAAGCTTTGTTGTTGCTTATGATGGAAATATTAAAAAAGAAATTGATGATATAAATGATGCTAGTATCTTTTTTATTGATGACAATTTTGCAATCTTATCTATAAAATTACAAAACTATATGGAAACTATAAGAAGTATAAAAAGTATAATTTATATAGAGTTAAACGGAATATATACCCTAAGTGAAAGTCCTGTAGAAGATTCAAAGGCTCCAATATTTCATATAAATCCCTCTTTAAATCTTAGAGGAAGTGGAGTTGTTGTTGCCATAGTTGATACTGGAATAGATTATTTAAATAATGAATTTATGAGAGAAGATGAAACTACTAGAATATTAAGGATTTGGGATCAAACAATAGATAGTGGGAAGACTCCTGATGGATTTATTAGTGGAAGCGAGTATACAGAAGAAGATATAAATAAAGCTATACAAGCTCAAAAACAAGGTCAGAATCCATATGATATTGTTCCTTCAAAAGATGATTATGGCCATGGAACTAAGATGGCAGGGATAGTTGGAGCTAGAGGGATTAATAGAGAAATAGTAGGAGTAGCTCCAGATTGTGAGTTTATAATCATAAAATTACAGGAAGCATCTAAAGAATATGTAGATTTTTATTATGCTAAAGGAGATAAGGCTAAATATAGAAATACAGATATAATAATGGCTCTTAAATATTTATATGAATTATCATTTACCTTAAATAAACCAATGATAATATACTTACCTTTAGGAAGTAACTTAGGAGATCATGCAGGTGCAAGCATATTAGAACGATATGTTGATACTAAAATCTCCGGGAGAAACTCCTTATTTGTAGTTACGTCTACAGGAAATCAAGGAAATACAGATACACATACTTCAGGGGAGATAAAGAGTAATGGTGATAGTCAGATAATAGAACTTAATTGTGGGAAAGAGCAAAAAGGATTGGTTTTACAAATATATGCTCAAAGGCCTAGTAAAATAAAGTTAGGCATATTATCTCCTTCTGGGGAGAGATTTGAAAATACTAATCCTAGAAAGACAAAGCATATATTGATAAATGACGCACCAACTTGGAAATTTATTTATGAAGGAACTACAGTACAAGTTACTTATGACTCCCCAGATGAATTTACTGGAGATGATAAGTTTGTAATAAAGATGGAGGGAATCACAGAGGGGGTTTGGAGGTTTATATTAACTGGTAACAATATAGTTGATGGTAAATATTATGCTTGGATTCTTCAAAGAGAATTATTAGCTGAGAATACAAGATTTTTGAATCCTTCTCCTTATACAACATTAACTATACCAGGAACTGCAAAGACTATTATTAATACCTCATACTACAATCAAAATAATGGGGCTATAGTATCAGAATCTGGAAGAGGATATACAATGAAAGATTATATACAGCCTATAATAACAGCTGGGGGCATAAATGCCATAACAACTAAACCTGGTGGAGGGACTATAACCATGTCTGGGGCAAGTGTTGCTGGGGCAATTTTAGCAGGGTGCTGTGCTTTAATAATCCAATGGGCCGTTGTAGATGGAAATGATCCTCAAATGTATGCAACTAAATTACAAGCTTATATTATTAGAGGAGCTAGGAAAAGAGAAGGAGATACTTATCCAAATAGACAGTGGGGATATGGAATTTTGGACATGCAAGAAATATTTAAGAGTTTAACGAATAAGTAAATAAGGAGTATAAGTATGGAGAATAAAGCTAAGGTTGGCATAGATTTTATAAATACAATACCCAAGCAAATACTAACTAGCTTAATAGAACAATATTCCCCTAATAATGGAGAGATAGAGTTAGTTGTTTTATATGGAGATAATTTTTTAAGATTTAAAAATTCAGTAGATGCCATAGGTGCTAAAGTTGAAGATTTAGGATATGGATTTGGAATACTCATAATAAAGGTTAATGATTTAAATAGGATAATTGAGCTTGAAGGTCTTCAATATATAGAGCTACCCAAAATTTTATATACATCAGCTTATGATAGTAATAGAGCATCCTGTATTCCATCGGTATGGAATAATTATAATTTAACTGGAGAAGGAATATTAGTTGGTTTTTTAGATACTGGAATAGACTACACTCATAATGCTTTTAAAGATGATGAGGGCAATACCAGGATAGAGTATATATATGATCTTGAAAATGGAGTTGTATATGATAAAAATAAAATAAATGAAGCTTTAAAATCTGAAGATCCATTTAGCATTGTACCTGAAATTGATTTATCAGGTCATGGAACTCATGTTGCAGGAATTGCATGTGCCGGAGGAAATATAAACTTTGATAATTATGGAGTTGCATATAAAAGTAGCATAGCAATGGTAAAGATAACTGGTGAGAATAGTTTAAGGGCGGCCTTAAGTACACAGCTTATGAGAGGGTTAAAATTTTTAATGGATAAAAGTAATGAGATTAATAAACCTTTAGTTGTAAATATAAGTTTAAGTACAAATGATGGTTCTCATAATGGAAGTAGTTTACTAGAAAAGTATATTCAAACTTTTACTCAATTACAAAAGGCAGTTATTGTAGTAGCTGCTGGGAATGAAGGTAATAGTGCTCATCATGTAGGGGGCAAGATGAAAAAAGAAGAAGATTTAGACTTAAATATAGGAGATGGAGAAAAAGGTATTATATTAGATTTTTTCAAGCCTGTATTAGTTGATGTATCAGTTGAAGTAATTTCACCAACTGGAATAAGTACAGGACCAATGGGATTATCTGAGTCTTATAAAGAAAGATTTGTTGGAAGAGAAAAAATAGTTGTATATAGTACTGGTCCTAAGCCTTTTGATATACAAGGACAAACTACCATAAGTATTTTGCCCTTAGGAGATACAATAACTTCTGGTGGATGGAGAATTATAGTTAGAAAATTAAATAATTATGAGGGATATTTTGATGTTTGGTTACCTATAGCAGAAGGATTAAATGAAAGAACAAGATTTTTACAACCATCTGTTTATAATACATTAGGAATCCCTGCAACTGTAGAAGGGGTTATCTCCGTTGGAAGTTATAATTTTTTAAACAATAATTTATCAGCTTTTTCTGGACGAGGAGTTGTTAGACCAGAATGGTTAATAAAACCAGATTTAGTTGCTCCAGGTGAAAACATATTATCCACTGTTGAGGAGCAAGGATTTGATACTAAAAGTGGTACATCAATGGCTGCGCCACAAGTTTCTGGAATATGTGCTCTTCTTTTTGAATGGGGGATTATAAGAAATAATGATCCTTTTTTATATGGAGAAAGAATTAAATATTATTTGATTAAAGGAGCAAAGAGGACGATCTTTGGTGAGGCATATCCAAATCCAGACTTGGGATATGGATTTGTATGTTTAGATAGAACAATGGAATTATTAATTAATAGGAGATAGTTATGGAAACTGTATCTAATAAAGCGAATCTATTAGTTGACCCTGAAAGCATGAATTTTCTTGTTGAATATAGAGGGGATATAGAGAATGAAGTTAAGGATATTGAAAATGTTGAAGTCTATATAATTGATGATACTTATGCTGTTTTATCCATGAAAAATGTTGACTATGATAGTGTTATTCAGATGATAAATTCCTTGGTTTTTATAGAGCTCGGAGGAATATATACTCTAAGTAGTACAAGTCCTATAGAGGCCTCTAAGGCAGAAAACTTTCATAATAGTCCATACTTAAAATTGACAGGGAAAGATGTGATTGTTGGAATTATTGATACTGGAATAGATTATTTAAATCCTGAATTTACTGATAGTAATGGAAAAACTAGAATATTAAAAATATGGGATCAATCATTAAAAACAGATAAGTATCCTAAAGATATGTTTTATGGAACTGAGTATAGTGAAGAAGAAATCAATCAAGCAATAGAACTTAATAATAGTGGCGGAGATCCATATACCATAGTTCAATCTAAAGATGATGTAGGACATGGCACAGAGATGGCTTGCATAATAGCAGGAAGTGGAAAGGATGAAAATTTAACAGGGGTAGTTCCAGAATGTGACCTTGCAATAGTAAAGTTAGATAGAGTTTTTAAAAAATACACAGATTATTTCTTTGCAAAGGGTGACGCTGTTAAGTATAGAAATGTAGACATACTTTTAGCAATGAAATATTTATATAATTTATCATTTCAATATAATAAACCAATGGTTATATATATTCCTATGGGAACTAATTTTGGAGCCCATGATGGATCAAGTATTTTAGAAAGATATATAAATGATATTTCAAATAAAAGAGGAATTGCTGTAATTGCCTCATCTGGCAATCAAGGAAATACTAATACCCATGCTGATGGAATAATAACAGAGATGGGTGATAATAAAACCATAGAGCTTGATGTTGGAGAGGATCAAGATGGTATTATGATGATTATTTTAGGTTATAAACCTGATAAATTTAAGCTTTCAATAATTTCACCATCAGGAGAACTTATTGAAAATGCTAATCCCTTAACTAACTATGGTGGAAATAAAAATTTAGCTGTTGAAAATGGATATAAAATAAATTTTATATATGAAGGAACAACCATGGATGTTTTTTATGATTCACCAGATGAACTTACTGGAGGGGAGAGAATTGTAATAAGAGCACAAAATTTAAAGCCTGGTATATGGAGATTTAGATTAACTGGACAGCATATAACCTTTGGAAATTTTGATGCCTATATATTGCAAAAAGAATTATTAGCAGAGGGAACAAAATTTTTAATATCATCACCATACACAACATTGACCATTCCAGGAGCCGCAGAGAAAATGATAACTGTAGCTTCATATAATCAAGAGAATAATACCATATTATCTTCATCAGGAAGAGGGTATGCAAGAAATGATATTATTCAACCTATTATTGCAGCCGGTGGAGTAAATGCTTTAACTATAAACAACAAAGGAGAAAAGGTATCAGTTAGTGGGGGAAGCGTCGCTGCGGCTATAGTAGCTGGGTGCTGTGCAATGTTATTTCAATGGGGAATTGTTTATAATAATGATCCAACACTATATGTAGCTAAACTTCAAACCTATCTAATAAGAGGTGTGAATACTAGGGAAGGTGACATGTACCCAAATCGAGAGTGGGGATATGGAACTATAGATATGATTAATGTTTTTAATAGTTTAAGAACTTAGAGTTTTAAATATTACAAAGTAAAAATAGTTTTAAATAGAGTTAATTAAAAATACTTATTAACAAAATAGATATTAATCTCATAAACTATAGGGTATTAATTTATTATTAGGAGAAAGTATATGGCAGTAGGTGGATTAAAAGTTCAATGTTTTAGCGAACAAAGGAGATATATACCTATTGATAAATGTAAGGTTAAGATAACACCAACAGGAGAAGATGGTGTGGCTGTAGGAGATACTATAGAATTATATACAGATGATACTGGAAGCACTGACACTATAGAGTTAGATGCACCACCAATAGAAAATTCTAATCAACCAGGTACGGTTCCTTATAGTTTTGCAGAGGTTATTGTTGAAAGAGAAGGATTTTTACCTGTAGCAGTAAATGGAGTACAAATCTATCCTTCAAGAGTTGCTCTTCAAAATGTAAACTTACCTGAGACTAGAGGATATTATAGACAAGAGGAAGTTATTGATATACAACCTAATAGATTAGTTGGGAATTTCCCACCAAAGATACCTGAAGCAGAGGAAAAGGAACTTCCACCACCAAAGGGAACAGTGGTTTTACCAGAGCCTGTAGTTCCAGAGTATATAGTTGTTCATAATGGTAGACCAAATGATAATTCAGTAGCCAATTATAAGGTTAATTACAAGGACTATATAAAAAATGTTGCCTGCTGTGAAATTTTTTCAACGTGGTCTGAGAATACTATAAGAGCTAATGTTTATGCCATAATATCATTTACTTTAAATAGAATATATACTGAATGGTATAGAGGAAAAGGTAAGAATTTTGATATAACTAATTCAACTGCTTTTGACCATGCTTTTAGTTATGGAAGAAATTTTTATGATAACATAAGTAGAATTGTAGATGAAATATTCTCAACATATATGAAAAGGTTCAATTCTAAGCAGCCTCTTTTAGCACAGTATTGTGATGGAATAAATGTACAATGTCCAGGTTGGATGACTCAATGGGGAAGTAAATATTTAGGTGATGAAGGAAAGGTTCCTTATGATATTTTAACCTCTTTTTATGGTGATGATTTAGAATTAAAGTCTGCTAAAAAAGTTAAGGGAAGTCCAAGATCATATCCAGGTTATACATTAAAAACGGGATATTCAGGAGAGCCTGTAAGAGTTATACAAGAACAATTAAATGCTATTTCAAGAGCTTATCCTTTAATACCTAAGATTGCCGTTGATGGAAAATATGGTCCTAAAACTAGAGAAGCTGTAAAAACATTTCAAAAAATATTTAACCTTCCTCAAACAGGAGAGGTAGATTATGCAACATGGTATAAAATATCAGATGTCTATGTTGCAGTAACAAAAATAGCAGAGCTTAGATCAAGTGTTGAGAAGAAGATATTTTATCCACCAACAATAATGGATAGACGTGAAAATGTACCAAAGATAATTTATTAAATATTAAAGCTGAGCAAGTTATATAATTTGCTCAGCTTTTACTTTTTATCTTTATTTTTTTAATTTAAAAAAGTAGAAGTAAATACATTGAGCTATAAATACTAAGCTTAAAACTCCAAACATTGGGTATAATGTGGATATTAAGTTTGAAAATCCTATTAATGAAATTGGAAGTGCTACTATTAAAACTACAAATATGGCATGTTTATATTTTATTTTAAAGATTTTAGTAAGAGTTTTACTTATAGAATATACATCAGAAACCTCTGTAGAAAACATTTCAGCTAATATTATTATTAAAAGCATTATTTGAATAGGCTTTCCAAATCTATCAGCAATATAAAGTAGAGGAATTTCGTATTGGAATATTTGTGGTTGATTAACTATAAGCATTGAATTTATAAAAATACATATTATTGTTAGAAGAACTGAACCTAATATAATTCCCCAGGTCATGATTTTTTTACTTTTTACTTCGTTACTTAAAGGAACAATAACCCCGCAGCAGCAAAGAATGTTATAACCACAATAAAGTATTCCAGAAGTAAAAACTCCCTTAGAAAGTTTTGGAGTAGAAGAAACAAGAGAACCTATAGTAATTGGGTCATTAGCAAATATAACATAAAGAATCATAAGCGTAGTTGTTACTATTATTAAGGATGGAACAATAATAGAATTTATCTCTACTAATCCATCAGTTTCTCTCATAAGAATAAGCGAAGCAATAATAGCCATAAATATTGAACCTATAATCTTAGGAATTCCAAAGTATTGATTCAACAAGGCTCCGCTACCAGCTAGTATTATTGACGCACTAGATATTAAGTAAAAGGTTGTTATGATTCCAGTGAGTTTTCCTAAAATATTAGGGCTAACTGTATTTATGACTTCGCTATAGGAATTTAAACTATGTTTAATACTTATTCTTGAAATTATGTTACAAAGAAAAATATAAAATAAGCCAGTCATTATAATAGTAAAAAAGCTTTTATATCCATACACTGTAAAGAAATTTGTTATTTCCTTTCCAGAGGCAAGTCCAGCTCCTACTATAGTTCCTATAAAAACAAAAGCTACTTGAAAAACTTTTATAATACTTTTCATTAAATCACCTCCCTAACTAAATATATAAGTTGTAAAGGAAGTTTATTCTTAAAATAAAAAAGTAAAAATTAAGTTTAGGATATTTATTATTTTATTAATACTTTTAAGCTATTTGGAAAACCTAAAATAGGACTTATTCTAAGGGAGGAATGATTATAAATGATTAAAAAGATTATGGCATCCTTAATTATTGGATCTTTATTTCTTTTCATGGGCTGTAATAGAATAAGTAATACGGTCAATGATAATAAGGAGCTAAAGGAAAGTGTTGAAAGTATATATTTTAATAATAAGATAGCAATATCAATTGCAGAGGAATATATGGAGGCTCTTAAAAGTAATGATTTAGAAAAGATAAAAAGGTTATCTGATAAAGAGGTTGATAAAAATATAATAATTAGTCCTAGTAAGGATCTTGAAATAACAGGGATTAAGCAAGTTGGGTCAGCGCAATTAGGAAATAAAACTATGTTTAAATTCTATGTAACTAGAACTAAAGAAGGAGAGCCTAAGGCTGATTTAGAGCAATATTATTTAGAAGTTAGAAAAACTGAAGAGGGAGAATATAAGGTATCAGAACTTAAATCAACTGAGCTTTATAGTGTTTTTTTAGATAAGGATAAATTAAAGATTAGAAAAGATGATGATGTTGAGATTAACACATTAATAGATTTAAAGAGCATACCAGATAAAATTTATCCAAAGGTTAATGTTATAGATGTAGCCAAGGTTGATGTACCTAAAGAAGCTTTTTCAGCCGTAGAAATTTCATTTTCAGGAGATAAAGTAGCAATTTCAACATATAAGGATGAAGATTCTTATATAGGAGTGGTTGATGTTGAGGATGCACAGGAGACTGCAGCTAAAGAAGGGGAAGATGAAGGGGGAAAAGAAGATGAAAAGAATGATGATAAAACTTTAGGGAAAAAGATAACATCATTAGATGTATTAAATGGATGTAAAATTTCTAGCTTAAATTTTTCAGATGATGATGGATATGTTGTTGTAAATTATGTTAAAGGAAATGGCACAAGATTTAAGGTTTATCAAAGTGGTGGAAGTATAGTTTCATTAGAATTAGATGATATATTTGCAGAAGAGGAATATAATCTTATTTATGAAAGAATACAGGATAACAATATAATTATGAATGTTACTCCAATAATAAAATCAAATAATACTGAAAGTGGCTTAATTGGAAGATATAAAATATCTCTAAAAGATTTTAAACTTGAAAAACTATAGTATAATATAAAATAAGTTAATCATAACCCTTAAATTTATGATTAACTTTTTTATTTTAAAGAAATTTTGATTTTAATGAAAAGGTGATATAAATGGAAAAAAGAAAAACATGGGGAGACAAGAGATATAATACTTTAAATAGATTCTTAAGAGAAAAGTTTGGAGAAAAAGTATTTAAAATAAGTTTAGATGGTGGTTTTACATGTCCTAATAGAGACGGTAAGGTTGCTAAGGGAGGATGTACTTTTTGTAGTTCAAAGGGGTCAGGAGATTATGCTGGACAAAGAACTTTAAGTATTGGTACTCAGTTTGATAATGTTAAAGAAATGATGAATAAGAAGTGGAAAGAGGGAAAATACATAGCTTATTTTCAAGCTTACACTAATACATATGCTCCTGTTGAAGAACTAAGAAGAAAATATGAGGAAGCAATTAATAAAGAAGGTGTGGTTGCCCTTGCTATAGGTACAAGACCAGATTGTATAAATGAAGAAGTTTTAGATTTATTAGAGGAAATGAATAAAAAGGTATATACTTGGGTTGAGTTAGGACTTCAAACAATCCATGATGATACTGCTAGAAGTTTTAATAGAGGATATGATTTAGAAGTATTTGATAAGGCTATGGAAGGATTAAAAAGCAGAGGAATAGATACTGTAGTTCACTGTATATTTGGACTTCCTGGAGAAAGTAAAGAGCAAATGTTAGAAACTGTTGATTATGTTTCTAGATGTGGAGCACAAGGAATAAAACTACACTTGCTTCATCTAATGGAAGGAACAAGAATGGTTAGGGACTATGAAGAAGGAAGATTAAAATTCTTAACTCAAGAGGAATATGTTGATTTAATTTGTACGGCCATAAGTAGGATACCTCAAAATATGGTTATACATAGACTAACAGGAGATGCCCCTAGACAACTTCTTATAGGACCTATGTGGAGTTTGAAAAAATGGGAAGTTTTAAATGCTATTGATAAGGCTCTTGAAGATAATGATATTTATCAAGGAAAGAATTTTGAAGAATAATTTTAAAAATAAGGTGGGGAATTTTTATGAAAATTGATGTTATAATTTCTGCAGATTATATAGACAGTGAAGCGCTTAAAGGAAAGATAGCTGTGGTTATAGATATGTTAAGAGCTACATCTGTAATTACAACAGCACTTTATAATGGAGCTAAAAAGGTTATACCAGTAGTTAGTGTTGAAGAGGCTTTTGAAAAAGCAAAAGAATTAAAATCTTTAGGTGAAGAAGTTTTACTTGGAGGAGAGAGAAAGGCTTTAAAAATAGATGGATTTGATTTCTCTAATTCTCCATTAGAATACAAAAGAGAAATAGTAGAAGGAAAAAATGTAATAATGTCTACTACAAATGGAACTAGAGCTTTAAATTTATGCAATAAAGCTGATAAAGTTATAGTTGCCTCTGTGTTAAATGGACAAGCGGTAGCTAAATATTTAGAAAATGAAGAAAAAGAAATAGTCTTTGTTAATTCTGGAACAAATGGTGAATTTTCAAGTGATGATTTTATGTGTGCAGGTTATATAATAAGTGAATTATGTAAAAATAAAGAGGCTGAACTTACTGATATAGCCAAAACAGCTAAATATGTTTATGAAAGCAGTGAAGGAATAGAAGAGTTTATAAAAGATGCGAAACACTATAATATTCTTAAAAATTTAGGACTAGAAAAGGATTTAAAGTATTGTTCTACAAAGAATTTAATAGATTTAGTTTTTGAATTTAAAAATGGTGAAATAAAAACTGTAGAATCAGGAGTTAAAGTAACAATATAATAAAGTTTTGTGAAGTATTTTTATAAAAGATGAATAAATTTTAAAATAAAATAATAGGAGTAAAAACTACTTTTAATGTAATGTTTTTAAAACAAAAAAGAAATATCTTGATAAAATACATTAAAACATTTATTAAATTTTCAATATTAATATTTTATGTTTAATTTCTTGGTAAATAGTTAAAAGAAGTAATTTGTTAATATGTATTTAGGAATATATGATGTTTATAGGACGAGATATTTTTAAAGGAGATGTTTTTTATGAAGAAAAAATTATTAGTAGTTATTATTTCTGCCATAATGGGATTACAATTAGTTGGATGCGGAAGCTCTAATGATTCATCAAATAAAACCACTTCTGATAATAAGCCTGCTGCAACTACAGAGAATAAAAGTAAGGTTGTAGATGATGATAGCTTAGTTAATGAAGTAGCTGAGGTTTATCTTGATCTTAGAGAAGAATATTTAGAAGTACTTGAAAATAAACAAATGAATGAATGGAATGAGGAGAAAGCAGATGCTTTAAAAGATTTAAAAGAAATTAAAGCAATGACTCCAGAAAGTGATAAGAATATAAATCAAGCTATAGCAGATATAGAACAGTTAATAGATAAATATCAAAATAGCTTAGATGGTAAAGGTGCAGATCCAACAGGAATACAAAATTTAGAAGCACAAATTAAACAATTATTATTTGATAAATAATTAGAAAAAGAGGGGATTAAGGGCAATATCCCTCTTTTTTTATTTTATGGAAAGATTGTTAAATTTTTAATTTATTGAAAACAGTTTCAAGAGGTGTTAAAATAAATATTGTAAAAAAACAACAAAAATATATACGTATATATTCAACTTGTGTAAGAGTATTTGGAGTTAAACACGAGAAAAAAATTTAGTTTTTTTTGTTTAGCTCTTTTTTATTTTAAGCTTTTTTAAAATTAAATATATTAATTACTAGGTGGTGGATAGTCATGGTAAATCAATTCTTGGCTGAGCTTTTTGGAACTGCGCTTTTGATATTGTTAGGGGATGGAGTAGTTGCAAATATAGCTCTTAAAAAAACTAAGGGTAATGGCGCTGATCTTATTGTAGTCACTGTAGGATGGGCAATAGCTGTTGCTATTCCTGTTTATATCTTTTCTAGGGTGAGTGGAGCTGTATTTAATCCAGCGGTAACTATTGCATTAGGTATAACTGGAGGATTAACATGGAGTCAGGTTATAGTATTTTGTATAGCACAATTTATAGGAGCTTTCATAGGTGCTGTACTAGTTTATTTAACTTATTATACTCATTTTGAATCTACTGAAGATCATGATGCAAAGCTTGGTACATTTTGTACTATACCAGCTATTAGAAATTATAAATGGAATTTTTTTACTGAATTTATAGGTACTTTTGTTTTAATGTTTGGAATTCTAGGACTTGGTGATGCGAAAATGGCAGATGGAATTATGCCAATAGCCGTTGGATTATTAATTTTAGTTATAGGAGTATCTTTAGGCGGACCAACTGGATATGCAATTAATCCAGCTAGAGATTTCTCACCTAGACTTGCACATTTCTTGCTTCCTATGAAAAATAAGGGAGGCTCAGATTGGGCTTACGCTTGGATTCCAATTGTAGGACCAATACTTGGAGCTATAGCAGGAGCAATGGTATATACAAATATATTTTAAGGAGATATTAATTTTGGACAATTTTAAGGAGGCTATATAAAATGATTAATTTTAAAAGAATACTTGAGGACAACCCTATTGTGGCAGCTGTAAAGGATATGGACCAATTAAATAAGGCATTAGAAGCTGATGTTGATGTGATTTTTGTTCTATTTGGTAATATTTTAGATATTATAGAAATTTCACATAAAATATCAGAAAAAAATAAGATTGGAATATTGCACATAGATTTAGTTGATGGACTTACAAATAGAGAAATTGTTTTAGAATATTTGAAAGAGAAAACTAAGTTTGATGGAATAATAAGCACTAAGGCTCAAACAGTAAAAAGTGCAAAAAAATTAGGGTTAGTAGCTATTCAGAGAGTTTTCATTTTAGATAGTCTTTCTTTTCAAAGCACAAAAAATCACTTAGTGGATGAATGTGATGCTGTAGAAATGTTACCAGGATTATTATTTAAAGTTATTAAAGAATTATCAAAAACAATACATAAGCCATTAATAGTAGGTGGTTTAATTTCAGATAAAGAGGATGTCATGGAAGCTTTAAGATCAGGAGCAACATGTATATCAACAACAAAAGAGGATATATGGAAGATATAAAATTAAGAGGTGAGTTTTTATGAAAAAATATATAGTAGCATTAGATCAAGGAACAACAAGCTCTAGAGCAATAATTTTTGATAAAGAACAAAATATTATTGGGGTAAGCCAAAAGGAATTTAATCAAATTTATCCTAGAGAAGGATGGGTTGAGCATGATCCAATGGAAATATGGGCAACTCAATATAGTGTACTTCAAGAAGTTATGGCTAAGTGTAATATAACTCAAGAAAATATAGCAGCTATTGGAATAACTAACCAAAGAGAAACTACAATAGTTTGGGATAAAAATACAGGGGTTCCAATATACAATGCAATTGTTTGGCAATGTAGAAGAACTGCTGATATATGTGATGAGTTAAAAGAAAGAGATGGACTTGTAGACTATATTAGAGAAAATACAGGACTTGTACTTGATGCATATTTTTCAGGAACAAAAATAAAATGGATATTAGACAATGTTGAAGGTGCAAGAGAAAAAGCTGAAAAGGGTGAGCTTTTATTTGGTACAGTAGACAGTTGGCTTGTTTGGAAGCTTACAAATGGAAAAGTTCATGTAACTGATTATACTAATGCATCTAGAACTATGATATTTAACATAAAGAACCTTGAATGGGATGAAAGAATGTTAAAGGAACTAGACATTCCTAGAAGTATGTTACCAGAAGTAAAAAATTCATCTGAAATTTACGGATATGCAAACCTTGGAGCAAAAGGTGGAATAAGAGTTCCTATAGCTGGAATAGCTGGGGACCAACAAGCTGCTTTATTTGGACAAGCTGCTTTTAATAAAGGTGACGTAAAAAATACTTATGGAACAGGATGTTTCTTATTAATGAACACAGGAGAAGAACTTGTTAAAAGTAAATCAGGACTTTTAACAACAATAGCTATTGGATTACACGGAAAAGTTCAATATGCTTTAGAAGGATCAGTATTTGTTGGAGGAGCTGTTATCCAATGGCTTAGAGATGAATTAAGAATTATAAGTGATTCTAGTGATACTGAATACTTTGCTACAAAGGTAGAAGATAATGGTGGAGTATATGTTGTTCCTGCCTTCGTTGGATTAGGAGCTCCTTATTGGGATATGTATGCTCGTGGAACCATAGTAGGATTAACACGTGGAACTAATAGAAATCATATAATAAGAGCAGCACTTGAATCAATTGCATATCAAACAAGAGATGTGCTTGAAGCTATGATAAACGATGTTGGATATGATATAAATTGTATAAAGGTAGATGGAGGAGCTAGTAGAAATAATTTCTTAATGCAATTCCAATCAGATCTAGTTGGTAAAAAGGTAATTAAGCCTATAATTACAGAAACAACAGCCTTAGGAGCTGCTTACCTTGCAGGACTAGCAGTTGGATATTGGAGTGATAAAGAAGAAATAGCTAAGTTATGGTTTGCAAGTGAAGAATTTGAGCCAACTATTTCTGAAGAGAGAAGAAATAAATATCATAAGAAATGGAAAAAGGCTGTTGAAAGATCAAAAGGATGGGCACTTGAAGATTAAAAAAAGTCTGGAAACATTTACAGAAATATGATATAATTAAATAAAAGTTAATAAATAATTTTAATTTTGTGTGTAAGAGAGAAGAGAGCTAGACACAAAAAGGATATTCTTATGTCTTTTTTGAGTTTAGTTCTTTTTTATTTTTAAAAAAGGGAGCGATATTTAATGATTTATGATGTAGCAATTATAGGATCTGGAGTAATAGGTGGAGCAATATTTAGAGAATTAACAAAGTATAATTTAAAGGTTGTAGAATTAGAAAAAGAAAATGACGTTGCTATGGGAGCATCTAAGGCAAATTCAGCAATTGTCCATTCAGGATATGATCCTGAACCAGGAACATTAATGGCAAAATACAATGTTGAAGGAAATAAGATGTTTGATAAGCTTTGTAAAGACTTATCAGTTCCTTTTAAAAGAAATGGATCATTAATTATAGGTTTTGATGAAGATGACCAAAAAGAATTAGAGGTTTTATATAATAGAGGAATTAAAAATGGAGTAGAAGGAGTAAAACTTTTATCAGCAGAAGAAGTTTTAGAAATGGAACCAAACTTAAATAAAGATGTAAAGGGAGCTTTATTCTGCCCAACAGGAGGAATTGTTGGAGCATATGAATTTACTATAGCTCTTTCAGAAAATGCTATAGATAATGGCGGAGAATTAAGACTAAACTCTAAAGTTGTTGGTATTGAAAAAGATAAAAACTTCAAAATAAAACTTGAAAATGGTGATGTAGTAGAAGCTAGATTTGTAGTAAACGCAGCAGGTATTTATGCTGATAAGATTCACAATATGGTTTGTGAGGAAGACTTTAAGATAACTCCTAGAAAAGGTGAATACTATGTTTTAGATAAGAGCCAAGGAAGATTATTTGAAAAGACAATATTCCAATGTCCAACTAAACTTGGAAAAGGGGTTTTAGTTACTCCAACAGTTCATGGAAACTTATTAGTTGGTCCAGATGCTATTGATACTTGTGATAAAGATTCAGTTTCTACAGAGTATGATGGATTAGCTAAGGTTAGAGAGGTTTCTTTAAAAACAACTAACAAAGTTAATTTTAGAGAAAATATTAGAAACTTTGCAGGACTTCGTGCTATAGCTGATAAGCCTGATTTCATAATCGGAGAAGCTAAAGATGTAAAAGGATTCTTTGATGTAGCAGGAATAAAATCACCAGGTTTAAGTTCAGCACCAGCTATTGCGGTGGATCTAGTTAAAATGCTTGGTGAAAGTGGACTAGCTTTAGAGAAAAAAGATAATTTCAATGAAAAAAGAGAACAAGTACACTTTATAGAACTTTCTCCAGAAGAAAAAGCAAATTTAATTAAAAAAGATAGTAGATATGGAAGAATAATTTGCAGATGTGAAAATATAACTGAGGGAGAGATTGTTGATAGTATAAATAGAACTTTAGGAGCTAGAACTATTGATGGAGTTAAGAGAAGATGTCGTCCAGGTTGTGGAAGATGTCAAGGTGGTTTCTGTGGACCTAGAGTTCAAGAAATAATATCTCGTGAAACTGGTATGAATATAGAAGAAGTGCTTTTAGATAAAAATGGTTCATATATAATAAGTGGAAAAACAAAGTAGGAGGATTTAGTTATGAAATATGATTTAGTAGTTGTAGGTGGAGGCCCAGCAGGATTAGCAGCAGCTTATGAAGCTCATGAAAATGGAGTAGAAAAAATATTAATTATAGAAAGAGATAAAGAACTAGGTGGAATCTTAAATCAATGTATTCATAACGGATTTGGTCTTCATACCTTTAAAGAAGAACTTACAGGACCTGAATATGCTGGAAGATTTATTGACATGGTAGAAGGAACTAACATAGAAGTTATGTTAGATACAATGGTTTTAGAAATAGAAGGAAAAATAATACATGCTATAAATACTGAAAAAGGATATTTAACAATAGAAGCAGAAGCTATAGTACTTGCTATGGGATGTCGTGAAAGAACAAGAGGAGCTATAAGTATTCCAGGAGATAGACCATCAGGAATATTCACTGCAGGGGCTGCTCAAAGATTTATCAATATGGAAGGCTACATGGTAGGTAAAAAAGTAGTTATCTTAGGATCAGGGGATATTGGGCTTATAATGGCTAGAAGAATGACTCTTGAAGGAGCTAAGGTAGAGGCTGTTGTTGAACTTATGCCTTATTCAAATGGATTAACTAGAAATATTGTTCAATGTTTAGAGGATTATGGAATTCCACTATATCTATCTCATACAGTTATTGATGTTAAAGGTGATGGAAGATTAGAAAAGGTTATTATAGCTAAGGTTGATGAAAATAGACAACCTATAAAAGGCACTGAAATAGAATTTGATGCTGATACATTATTATTATCAGTTGGATTAATACCAGAAAATGAACTTTCAAAAAATGCAGGAGTTGAATTAGACCTTAGAACTAATGGACTTGTAGTTTCTGAAAGTATGGAAACAAATAGAGAAGGTATATTTGCCTGTGGTAATGTTGTCCATGTTCATGACTTAGTTGACTTTGTAACTGAGGAAGCTAAAAATGCAGGAAAGAATGCTGCTAAATATATTAAAGGTAAAAAGAGATTAAATCATTTCACTGAAATAAAAAATGGAGAAAATATAAGTTATACAGTTCCTCAAAAATTTGAAATTGAATCTTTAGATGGAAATTTAAATGTGTTTATGAGAGTTAGAAATGTATTTAAAAATAAACAAATAGTAGTTAGAGATGAAGAAGGAAATGTTATTCAAAGCTTTAAGAAACCTCATGTTGTTCCTGCAGAAATGGAGAGAATTACAATTCTTAAAGATAAGCTAAAAAATGCTAAAGGAGCAATAACAATTTCATTAGAGGATGGTGAATAATAATGGTAAAAGAATTAATATGCATAGTATGTCCTAGAGGATGTCATTTAACAGTAGACACAGAGTTAGAAAAGGTTACAGGAAACACATGTAAAAGAGGAGAAATCTATGGATTAAATGAGGTTAAAAATCCAACTAGAATAGTAACTTCAACTGTTAAAATAGATGGTTGTGACAACATAGTTGTCCCAGTTAAAACAGAGGAACCTATTCCGAAGGGAATGATATTTGATGTAATGAAGGAAATTAACAAGGCTTCTGTTAAACTTCCAATTAAAGTTGGAGATGTAATTATAGAAGATGTTTTAGGAACAGGTGTTAGCATAGTTTCTGCCAAAACAGTTTCATAAATAAATTAAGAAAGGTATCTGAAAAAATCAGATACCTTTCTCTTTTAATACATCTAATATTATATGTACATTAATTAGGATAGAATAAACAGTCCTAACTAGTGAGTAGCTAAAAATAGATATTTAAATATTTAAATTAATTATGACCATTTAACGAGTGTATGCCATTTATGTAAAGCACCTCATAGTAATAATATATTTAATATTTAAATTAATGATTAACCCTTAAATACAAATTTTAGAGTGTATGCCGATTTTGTAAGGCACCTCTTATTTATAAGTTAAGATATTAACTTTATATATTTTTGCTACATTAATATATTAACCAATATATTTTTTTTTATACTTAAGATTTAAAATTTTTTTAGAATACTTGGAATATGAAGAATTTTAAATAATATGATTCGTCAGAGTTCCAAAGTATAGGGTGGTCTGCACTTTGAGTTCTAACTTCTATTTGTCTTAAAGTTCTTCTTGCATCATGAGCAGCCTCAGCTACAGTTTTCTTTAATTGTTCTTCATCCATATAATGTGAACAAGAGCATGTAGCGAAGTAACCACCTTCTTTAACCATTTTTATTCCTCTAAGATTTATTTCTTTATATCCTCTTATTGCTTGCTTAACAGTATTTCTTGATTTTGTGAAAGCTGGTGGATCTAAAATAACAACATCAAATTGTTTTCCTTCTCTTGACCAATCTCCTAATACATCAAAGGCATTATGCTTTTCAAATTTAACCCTGTCTTGAAGGTTATTAAGTTCAGCATTTCTAGTAGCACAGTCTACAGCGTGTTGAGATACATCTATTCCTAAAACTGATTTAGCACCTGCTATACCGGCATTTAAAGCAAAAGAGCCAGTATGAGTGAAGCAATCTAAAACATCCATACCTTTACATATTCTATGCATTGCAGCTCTGTTTTCTTTTTGATCTAAGAAGAAACCAGTTTTTTGACCATTTTCTAAGTCAACTATGTATTTAACTCCATTTTCAACTATTTGTATATCTGTATCAAATGGTTCAGTTAAGAAGCCTTTTCTTTGCTCTAAACCTTCTATTTCTCTAGTTTTTATATCACTTCTTTCATAGACACCTTTAGCACCGTATTCATCAACTAGAATTTTAACTATTAGGTCTCTATATTTATCCATTCCAAGAGTTGATATTTGAATTACATAATAATCTTCAAATTTATCAACTGTTAAACCAGGAAGGAAATCAGCCTCTCCAAAGATGAATCTACATGAAGATGTATCTATAACCTTCTTTCTATATTCCCATGCAGTTTTAAATCTTCTCTTGAAAAAATCCTCATCTATTTCTTCATCTATATCTTTAGTCATTATTCTTATAGTTATCTTACTTCTGTCATTTATATATCCTTTTCCTAAGAAATAACCTTTATGATTGTAAACTTCAACTATATCTCCGTTTTCATAATCTCCATCATATTCGTTTATTTCATCAATATATATCCAAGGTCTGCCTTGTTCAGCTTTTTTGTTTTTACCTTTGTGTAAATAAAACTTACTCGCCATTTAAATAGCTCCTTCCAAAATAATTCTTATAAGATTATAACATATTCTAGGCTTTCCAATAGGTTTAAAATGCATTTAAGAAAAATAAATTGGTACTTTAGAATAATAAGATAATATTTAATATATATTTCTAATAAGAGTAATTTTAAGGATTGAAAAAAATGATAAAAGCTATAGTTATTCCTACACCTAAAAGATTAAAGAAATACATAAGAGATACTGACTTTAAAAAGAAGGCGAAATCTTTTGTTACTCCAGAGAGAGCTATTATATATGGAACAATAGGAACAGGTGTAACCATAATGTCTTTAAGTGATGTTCCAGCTAAACCCTTTGTTATAGGAAGTTTATTATATCATGGCATTGCCTATGAAATTTTAGAAAAGTGGTATGATGAGTATGGTAATGACGAAGAGCTTAGAGAAATGATGATGCAAAATAGAGATTATTGGAATAATTTTTATATGAGGTTTTAAACTATAAAAAATTTATGGGTAAAAATTAATACACATCTAAAATGATACTTAATTTAAAATATAACTAGAATTTATTAGGAAAAATATATATAATAATTATAGACTTTATAGCTAGGGGTGCCTTTGGCTGAGAGATAACATTTCGTTATTAACCCTTAAAACCTGATCTGGATAATACCAGCGTAGGAAAGCCTGTAGAAAGTTTTATAATAGTATTTTATATGTTTAGATTATTATGACTTTTTATAAATTAAGCTACATCCTACATGGATGTAGCTTTTATTTTTTTATTAGACATATTATAACAAACTATTATTATAAACTAAAAATTGTATGAGGTTTTTAGTTAGAGTTTTATAAAACTTTGAGGTAATTCTTATTTGGGCTATTAGGTTTAATCATAAGATTAAAGGAGATATAGAATATGAGATTTACAGAAAAATTATTAAAAGAAGTAATGCCTATATGGGAGAAGTATTTAGAACACCCATTTATAAAAGAAATTGGAGAAGGAACTCTTGATAAGAATAAATTTAGAGAATATTTAGTTCAGGATTACCTTTATTTAAAAGAGTATGCTAAAGTTTTTTGTGCTGGAGTAGTTAAAGCTAAAACTATGGAAGAAATGAAATTCTTTTATAATTCAACAAAGGGAACTATGGAGGATGAAACAGCAGTACATATAGAATATTTAAAAGAATTTGGTATATCAGAATTAGATGCAGAGAAAAGAGAATATAAGAGTACTACTATAAGTTATACAAGCTATATGCAAGCAATAGCATTAACCGGAGATTTAGATGAGATTTCTATTGCAACTTTACCATGTACATGGAGTTATAGCTACATAGGAAAATATATTTCAAAAAAATACTCTAACAAATTACAGGGGAATTTCTTTAAACCTTGGATTGATGAGTATGCTTCTGATGGATTTGCTAAGTTTACAGATGAGTGGTTAGCTTACGTAGATAAAAAATGTTCAAACTTATCTGAAGAAAAACAAAAAAGATTAATAGATATATTTAAAAGAGCTAGTTTGTACGAACTTGATTTTTGGAATATGGCTTATGATGAAGGTGAAAAATAATGAGTGTTTATTTAGTAGCTTTAATTGGAATTTTAATGTTAGGTTTATACATATTAGATTTAAGAAAACATAAAATTACAACAAGAGAAATTATCATGATTGGACTAAGTGTAGCTATTTCTTATGTACTTTATATGATACCTTTAGTTAGATATCCTCAAGGTGGTGGAATAACTTTCTTTTCTATGCTTCCAATAATGCTTTTATCATTAGTATATGGAAGAACTGTTGGAGTTACAGGAGGATTGATATTTGGGCTTTTAAAAATATTAAATGGAGCTTTTATAGTACATCCAGTACAATTTTTACTTGATTACATACTATCAAATATGGCTTTAGGACTAGCAGGATCATTTGGAATAGATAAGAAATATAAAATATTCTTTGGCTCACTTATGGCTGGTAGTATAAGTACTTTTGTAAGCATAATATCAGGAGTGATTTTCTTTGGTCAATATGCTCCTCCAGGAATGAATTTATGGATTTATTCAATAATTTATAATACAAGCAGTGCAGGAGTTGAAAGTTTATTAACAGCTATAGTAATAACAATAATGCCAATAAAAATGTTAGCTAAAAGAATGAAGCCTATAAATAATATATAGAAAATTTTAATAGGGAGTTGCATCATAATTAAATTATTTGATGCAGCTCTTATTTTAGTTTTGGAAGAAACTTGAGTTTATATTATAATGAAAATAAGATTTGTTTTGAAAAGGATGGATAATCGATGAATTTAATAACTCTTGAAAATATAAGTAAGAGCTATTCAGAAAAAATTTTAGCTAATAATGTATCTTTAGGAATAAATGAAGGAGAGAAGATTGGTCTTATAGGAGTTAACGGAACTGGAAAATCTTCTTTCTTAAAAATAGTTGCTGGAGTTGAGGAGCCAGACGAAGGAACAGTAATAAAGGGAAATAGAGTAAGAATAGAGTATCTTGCTCAAACACCAGATTATGATGATAATGCTACTGTTTTAGAGCAAGTTTTTAAGGGTAACTCAGAGGAAATGAGAATTCTAAGAGAGTATGAAGAGTTACTTGAAAAAATAGATAAGGGTGAAGTTAAAGAGAATGATTCTGAAAGATTAATAAAGCTTCAAGGAAAAATAGATGCTTTAAATCTTTGGGATATGGAAAGTGAAGCAAAGAATGTTTTAACTAAGCTTGGAATAACTAATTTTGAAGAAAAAGTAGGAAATCTTTCTGGAGGACAAAAGAAGAGAATAATGCTTGCAGCTGCCTTAATAACTCCTTGTGAATTATTAATACTAGATGAGCCTACTAACCATTTAGATAATGAAACTATAAGTTGGTTAGAAGAATATTTAAATAGTAGAAAAGGTGCTCTTTTAATGATTACTCATGATAGATACTTCCTAGATAGAGTAACAAACAGAATATTAGAATTAGATAGAGGTAGATTATTTAGCTATGATGGAAACTATTCTGTTTTCTTAGAAAAGAAGATGGAGAGAATAGCAATAGAAAAAGCCAGTGAGGAAAAAAGACAAAATCTTATGAGAAAAGAACTAGCTTGGGTAAGAAGAGGTGCAAAGGCTAGAACCACTAAGCAAAAAGCTAGACTTCAAAGATTTGATGAATTAGTAAATCAAGAAGGATTTATTGAAAATGAAAATATAGAAATCTCTGTTATGGGAACAAGATTAGGAAAGAAAATAATAGAGATAGAACACCTAAATAAAAGCTTTGGTGATAAAAAGATTGTTGATGATTTTAACTATATAGTACTAAGAAGTGATAGAATAGGTATTGTAGGACCTAATGGAATTGGTAAATCAACACTTATGGGAATGATAGAAGGAAAAGTAGCACCAGATAGTGGAGAAATAATAAAAGGTGAAACTGTAAAAATAGCTTGTTTCTCTCAAGAAGATACACATATGCATCCAGAGATGAGAGCTATAGATTACATAAAAGAAGCAGGAGAGTATTTACAAACTGCCACAGGTGAAAGAATAACTGCATCACAAATGTGTGAAAAGTTTTTATTTGATGGAACACTTCAGTGGACAATGATAGGTATGTTGTCTGGAGGAGAAAGAAGAAGACTTCACCTTTTAAGAGTTCTAATGGAAGCCCCTAATGTGCTTTTACTAGATGAGCCTACAAATGATTTAGATATTGAAACTTTAAATAGATTAGAAGATTATTTAGACGATTTTGGTGGAGTTGTCATAACTGTATCCCATGATAGATATTTCCTAGATAGAATTTGTAATAAGATATTTTCTTATAAGGGAAATGGAAAAATAGATATTTATACTGGAAACTATGGGGATTATCTTCTAAGCAAAGAAGAAGAGGCTGTCAACAATAAAGAAAAAGAAGTGGCTGTGGATAAAAATAAAAAAGAGCCATCTGTGGATAAAAATAAAAACAAGGGTAAAGTATTAAAATTCTCATTTAAAGAACAAAGAGAATTTGAAACTATAGATGAAGAAATAATGACTCTTGAAGAAAAAATAGAAGAATTAGATTCTTTAATGGCAAAACATGCATCAGAGTATGGTAGACTTCAAGAACTAATGGAAGAAAAAGCGAAAATTGAAGAAGAATTAGCCTTTAAATATGAGAGATGGGAATATCTTAATGAGTTAGCAGCACAAATAGAAGAAAACAAAAAGAATAAATAAAATTTATTTTCTTAGATAAGATATTATTTAGGTGAATAAATTAAATTTATATAAATTTGTAGAATTTCTAAAGATTCGATTATATACTAAACTAAAGTTAGAGTATACTTAATACTAATATATTGAGTCTAAGGAACGAGAGTTGGTAAAAAGGGGAGCGCTTATGCAAAAGTATTGTAAAAATCAAAATAATATAAATATTTTATTAGATCATGAAAGTGGAAGAGGCTTTAAGGTTACTTTTACTATTAATGAAGAAGGAGAAAGTAATATATTAGTTATTACTAGAGCTCCAAAATCACATAATGCTGAAGATTTAAAAAAAGAATTAAATAAGGCTATAAAATATTTAATGAATAATGAGGATGAACTTGGAATAATAAAAGAAATAAGTTTTGTATTCCTATTTCCTGTTATTGAATATAGCAAGGATGTGCTAGAAGAAGTTTATAATACCAAAGGCGAGCTATTCCTATGTGGAAATGATGGATTTATTGAGAATGGAGAATACTTAAAAAATGACTTAATAATATTTGAAAGTCTAATAAATAGTTCTCACATAATATTTGCTTGGGGAGAGCCGACGTCTAAAGATATTAGAAAGGTGTATGAAAGTAGATTACATTACCTTTTAAAAGGATTTAAAGTTGTTAAAAATAACTGCTTTGATTTAAAGAAGTTTTATTATGTAGGAACACTTACAAATCAAGGATATCCTAGAAACTATAGTAGTTGGTCTAAAAATTTACAATTAAATGAATTTGAAATTTAAATAAAAAGAGCCTGTATCAAAATAATTTTAAATTTGATACAGGCTTTTTTATTTTTTTTAATTTTCAATACAAAATAAATATTATGTAAAAGTAAAAAAGAGTACCCGAGGGTACTCTTTTAGGGAGATACAAAATTAAAACAGTAAATAAGTTTTGCTTAAAAGAATTATTGGTTGTCTTCAATTAATTCTTCGATTTTGTCTCTACATCTGCAACCTTTGCAAGAACCTTTAGTTGCACCAGTTTTTTCAGCTACTGCTTCTACTGTGTGTGCACCATTTTTGATAGCTTCCTTTATCTTTGCTCTTGAGATTGCTCTGCAGATACAAACTTTAGTCATTTTATCAATTACTTGTTGATTTAAATTATTGTTATCATTCATACTATTTTCCTCCTAATTATATCAAAGTAAAACAGCACGATTAACAAAAGGGAATGGAATGTATTTGATGATTTAATTATAAGTTAACTGATAAGAAAAGTCAACATTAAATAATAAAAATTATTGATTAATTTTTATTATTTGATATATAAGTCTTAAATTATAATATTAGGTTGTACAAAAATAGAATTTTTATTATAAAAGCAAATTAAATAATTAATGAAAGCTTTCAAATATATGGATTTGTTTCGTTGACTTTTTAAAAGTGCTATTATATAATTTCTTTAAAGACTGTGAACAGGGCAAGTACTTATATAGAACCTTATTCAGAGAGTAGTTGGTTGGTGTGAAACTATAGGTATATTTAAGGAAAATCACCTGGGAGTTGGAGACTGAAAGGAATATATTCTTATTAAGTTATCCCGTATATCCACGTTACAGGATGCGAGCATTATAGGTGCTTTTAATTACCTATCATAAAAACGTAAAATTTTAATATTTATAATTGAATTATATAGATAGGTTTGAACTTTAGGTGGTATAGCGAATATAACTTCGTCCTTTTAGGATGGAGTTTTTTTTATTTTACTTAAAGAAGTCTGGCTAAATAATCAATTATAAGTAAATAATTAAAATATTAAACAAGAGAAGGAAAGGAGTTTCAATATGTATAAAAAAGTTGAATTACCTAAGGGTTTTGTAGGCGTAGAAAAAGAAGTTGCAGACCTTTGGAAAGAAAAAAACATAATAAAAAAGAACTTTGACATGAATCAAGATGGTGAATACTTTACTTTCTATGACGGACCTCCAACAGCTAATGGTAAACCACACGTAGGTCACGTATTAACAAGAGTTATGAAAGATATAATCCCAAGATACAAAGTTATGAAGGGATATAAAGTTATAAGAAAAGCTGGATGGGATACTCATGGACTTCCAGTTGAGCTTGAAATAGAGAAGAAGTTAGGAATTTCAGGTAAACCTCAAATAGAGGATTATGGTGTTGAGAAATTCGTAACTGAGTGTAAAGATAGTGTATTCACATATGTTAGCATGTGGGAAAAAATGACTGAGCAAATAGGTTATTGGGTAGATATGGAGAATCCATATGTTACTTACCACAATCCATACATAGAATCAGTATGGTGGGCTTTAAAACAAATGTGGGATAAAAAACTTTTATACAAAGGTTATAAAACAATGCCTTACTGCCCAAGATGTGGAACAAGTTTATCATCACACGAAGTTTCACAAGGATACAAGGATGTTAAGGACTTAACTGCTGTAGCTAAGTTTAAAGTTAAAGGAGAAGATAATAAGTACTTCTTAGCTTGGACAACAACTCCTTGGACTTTACCTTCAAACGTTGCTTTATGTATAAATAAAGCTTATGACTATGTAGAAGCTAAGCAAGCTGAAGGTGATGAAATCTTCATTTTAGCTAAAGAATTAGCACCTAAGGTTTTAGGAGAAGGCTTTGAAATAGTTAGAGAGTTCAAAGGTGAAGAATTATTAGGAATGGAATACGAGCAATTATTACCATTTGTAACTCCAACTGAAGGAAAAGCTTTCGTAGTTGTTCATGGTGACTACGTAACTTTATCAGATGGTACTGGTATAGTTCATATAGCTCCTGCTTATGGTGAGGACGATAACTTAATAGGAAAGCAAAATGGATTAGCATTCTTAAACTTAGTTGATTTAAGTGGTAACTTTGTAGAAGAAGTAACTCCATGGGCTGGAAAATTCGTTAAGAAATGTGACCAACAAATCGTTGATTACTTAAAAGAACAAAATAAATTATTTAAAGCTGAAAAGCATACTCACTCATATCCACATTGTTGGAGATGCGACACACCACTTCTTTACTATCCAAAAGAAAGCTGGTTTGTTGCAATGACAACTTTAAGAGACAAACTTTTAGCTAACAATGAAAAAATAAATTGGTACCCAGATAACATCAAGAACGGTAGATTTGGTAAGTTCTTAGAGAATGTTATAGATTGGGGTATCTCAAGAGATAGATACTGGGGAACTCCACTTCCAATATGGGAATGTGAATGCGGACACAGAGAATGTATAGGAAGCATTGAAGAATTAAAAACTAAAGGAATAAATGTTCCAGAAGATATAGAACTTCATAAACCATACATCGATAAAGTTCATTTAAATTGTCCTCATTGTAATAAAGAGATGAAGAGAACAGCTGAGGTTATAGACTGTTGGTTTGATTCAGGATCAATGCCATTTGCTCAACATCACTATCCATTTGAGAACAAAGAATTATTTGAAGCTAACTACCCAGCTCAATTCATATCAGAAGCTGTTGACCAAACAAGAGGATGGTTCTATACATTATTAGCAATATCAACTGCTATATTTGATAGAAATCCATTTGAAAACTGTATAGTTTTAGGTCACGTTCTTGATAAGAAGGGCTTAAAGATGTCAAAATCTAAGGGTAACGTAGTTGATCCATTTGAAGTACTTGATTCACAAGGTGCTGATGCTACAAGATGGCATTTCTATACTGCAAGTGCTCCATGGTTACCAACTAGATTCTCAATAGAAGATGTTGCTGAAACTCAAAGAAAATTCTTAAGCACATTATGGAATGTTTACTCATTCTATGTTTTATATGCAGAGTTAGACAGCTTCAATCCATTAGACTACAAAGATTTCGTATCAGATAACGTAATGGATAAATGGATAATGTCAAAACTTAATACTTTAGTTAAGGATGTAGACGATCATTTAAATAATTATAGAATAACTCAAGCTGCTTTAGAAATAGAAGAGTTTACTGATGAGTTATCAAACTGGTATGTAAGAAGAAATAGAGCTAGATACTGGTCAGAAGAATTAACTGATGACAAGATAGGTGCATACACTACTTTATACAGAGTTTTAGTAACTTTATGTAAAGTTGCAGCTCCATTCGTACCATTTATAACAGAAGAAATCTATCAAAACTTAGTAGTTAACTTAGATGAAAATGCTTTAGAAAGTATTCACTTAGGAGCATGGCCAGAAGTTGATGAAAAGGCTATAGATAAAAAATTAGAAGAAAAGATGGATTTAGCTTATAAGATAGTTAAACTTGGAAGAAGTGCTAGAAATGGTGCTAACATCAAGAATAGACAGCCACTTTCAAAAATGCTTCTTTCAACTTCAGAGCTTCCAGATTATTATGGAGACATAATTAAAGATGAGTTAAACATAAAGGAAGTAGAATTAGGAGCTGATCTTTCTAAATATGTTAACTTCGAAATTAAGCCTAACCTACCTGTTTTAGGAAGAGCTTATGGTAAGTTAATACCAGCTATAAGAAAAGAAATAGCTTCAAGAAACCAAATGGAATTAGCTCAAAAAATCCAAAATGGTGGAGTAGAAGTTATCACTGTAGATGGAAATGAAATAGAATTAAATGCTGAAAACTTACTTGTAACAATGCAAGGATTAGAAGGATTCGCATTTGCTGGAGAAGGATCAGTTGGTGTTGTTTTAGATACTACTATAACTGATGAATTAAGAGAAGAAGGTCATGTAAGAGAAATCATATCAAAAATCCAAAACATGAGAAAAGAAAGTGGATTTGAGGTTGCTGATAAGATAACTCTTTACGTAGCTGAAAATGATATGCTTTTAGATGTAATCAAGAAATTTGAAGATGTTATAAAGAAAGAAACTTTAACAGAAGAAATTGTTTATAACGGAGATGCTGATTACTCAGAAGCTAAAGTAAATGGTGAAATATTAAAAATGGCTGTTTCAAAAAGAGCTTAATTAAAATAAAAGAGAGCAATTGCTTGCTCTCTTTTTTATGTAATTTATTTAGTCCAAAGTTCTTTCGGTCCTTCATTAACTAACTTTGAAAATCCGCCCATCATATTATAAAGTTCTGTAAAGCCGTTATCCTCTAAAATTTCACAAGCTTGCATACTTCTAGAACCTCTTCTACAATAAACAAGTATTGGTGAATCTTCATATCCATCAAGTTCATCTATAGAGAATAGTAATCTTCCTAAGGGAATTAATTTGGCATTCTTAATATATCCATCTTCCTTATACTCTTCTTCAGTTCTTACATCTAAAATTAGTAAATCTTTATTTTCATCTATTAATTTTATAGATTCTGTTATATCTATATCTTTATACATTAAAGTTTCCTCCTAGAAAATTTCTTTTATTTATTATAAATTTTTAAAAGTATGGTTAATATATCAATAAGTAATAATATATTTGATTATACAACATAATTCAATTATTTTAGAAAAATTTATAATATATAATAATATTTGCATTGAATTAATATTTGAATTTTATTACAATTATTAATAAGAAAACGTTTTTTTGAAAAAAATTAAAAGGAATTTGACCAAATTGCAGAAATATACATAAATTCCTTGTATAAATGTAAAGTTATCATTATAATATTGAAGTATTAAGAAATAGATAGGTAATAAGTTAGAGTATAGGAGTTGAGTTAGATGGCTGCTTCAATTAAAGACGTTGCTAGAGAAGCTGGAGTGTCAATAGCAACAGTTTCAAGAGTATTAAATGACATAGACGTTGTAAACGAAGAAACTAAGAAAAAAGTTTTAGAAGCTATAAAAAAACTAGGATATAGACCTAATATAGTGGCAAGAAGTTTAAAAACACATAGAACAAGAACTGTAGGTATATTAGTACCTGATATATCAAACCAAATATATCCTGAAATAGTTAGAGGTGCTGAGGACGTAGCTAACATATATAAATATAATGTAATGTTATGTAATTCAGACTTAGATTTAGAAAAAGAAAAAGAATACTTAAGAGTTCTTAAGGAAAAAATGGTTGATGGTGTTCTTTACATGAGTTCATCACTAGGAGAAGAAACTTTAAATTTAATAAATGAATTAGATTTAAAAACAGTTTTAGTTGAAAATGATGAGCAAAATGGTAAGTTCCCAAGTGTAACTATAGATAATGAAAAAGCTACATATGAAGCTACTAATCATTTAATTGATAAAGGTATGAAAAACATAGCTTTCATAGGTGTAGAAGGTGACCTAAATAATGCTTGGGGTAAAAGATACAAAGGATACCAAGCTGCATTAAAAGATGCTGGAATAGAAATGAAAGAAGAATTAACTTACTTTAAAAACTTAAAGGTTAAGACTGGATATGATGCTATTTTAGCAATGCTTGAAAATGGTCAAAAAATAGAAGGTATAATCTGTGCTTCAGATGAAATAGCTATGGGGGCTATAAACGCTTTAAGAGATAAAGGAATAAAGGTTCCTGAAGAAGTTAGCGTTATAGGATTTAACGACATAGATTTAGCGCATGTATTCTATCCAAAATTAACTACTGTATCACAACCAATGTATGATATGGGATCAATAGCTATGAGAATGTTAATTAAAATAATAAATAATAAACCTTTAGATCAAGATCATTTCGTATTAGATCATGATTTAATAGAAAGAGATAGCTGTAAGTAATTAATGCATAAAAAATGCATAATCATTAGGTAACATAAGATTAAATTATGTTACCTTTTTTTATTTATGGAAAAATTTAAATTTTAGTAAGGGAGGAGTTGGAGGTGAAAAATAAGAGAAAATTAATAATATTAGGTTTAATTCTTTTTGTCCTAATAGGTATATATATTGAAAAAAACTATATTGAGGGAAGAAAGCAAATAAATTTTCAGTCAATTAATGTGGTTGAAAATTTAGAAGAAGCAAAAGAGGGCATACCAACAATAATAATGTTTAAAACAGATACTTGTCCTTATTGTGTTGAAATGCAAAAAGAATTAAGTTATGTTTCAAAAGAAAGAGAAGGAAAATTTAATATTTACTATGCTAGATTAGAAGAGGAGAAAAATATAGATTTAGCATATAAATATGATGCTAATGTTGTTCCAACTACTGTGTTTTTAGATAAAGAAGGTAATAAATTCTATGTTCATCAAGGGCTTATGAGAAAGAATAATATAGAAACTATTTTAAATTCTTTGGGGGTTAAATAGAATATGGAATTTTTAGCTTATTTTAATAGTGTCATATCTAATAATATATTTTTAGCCATAATACTATCATTCTTTGCAGGAGTAGTAGCTTCTTTTAGTCCATGTACCCTTTCATCTATTCCATTATTAATAGGATATGTTCAAGGTAGTGAGGTTAAGGATAATAAGAAAGCTTTTAAGTATTCACTGATATTTTCAATTGGACTTGGAATAACATTTACTGTAATAGGCTTACTTACGGCCTTAATAGGAAAAGCTTTTTTAGGTGCAGGGAAGTTTTGGTACATAATATTGGCTTTTATTATGATAGGATCAGGGCTACAAGTTCTTGATGTAATAAATTTATTTGGAGATAAAAAAGATGCTTGTAAAATCACTAAAAGAAGAGAGGGAATTTTAGATGCCTTCTTTTTAGGAATATTAAGTGGAATATTAGCATCTCCTTGTGCAACACCTATAATGGCAGCAATAATAGCCTTTATAGCTGCTAGTGGCAACTTAGTAATAGGAATGATAATGCTTTTAATGTATTCATTAGGTCATAGTGTTTTAATAATTTTAGCTGGAACATCCTTTGGATTAGTTGAGAAAATAGCCTACTCTGAAAATGGTAAAAAGATAGGAAGAGTATTAAAAAATATATTAGGAACAATTATAATATTAGTTGGATTATACTTATTTTATCTTGGAGTATAAAAAATATGTAAACCAAATATACAGAAAGTGTTAAATTAAAATGAACTCAAGCAAAACTTATATTAATTTTGATATGATAATTATTAATATAAATTTTGATTGGAGGATTTTTATGGATCAAAATATCAATAAAAAATTATCAGTTGGACAATTTTTAAAATCTGTATTTAACATATTTATTAAAAATTTAGGCGATATAGCAATAATATCTGTGCTTTTTGCACTTCCTACTATTATAGGGAGAGGAAATGCTATATTTTCCGTAATTGGTATATTCAGCTTAGGATTCTCATCAATAGCTATAATAAAGTTAGCTAACAATTTTATTAGAGGTGAAAAGGTATCTTGGATTGAGACTATAAAATCAGCCTTTAAAAACCCTTTATTTCCTCTAGGAGTATTCCTTATACAAAACTTTGCTGTTTCTTTAGGCTCAAGCATATTTGCACCTTTAGGAATAGTAATATCAATCTTTTTTGTAATAGCTATGCAATGTTCTATATTTGAAAACATAAATGTAATAGAAAGCATAAGAAAAAGTTTTTTATTAGTAAAAAATAATTTTTTAGATATACTTTTAAAGCAGTTTGCTTTAGTTTTTATAATTAACTTTTTTACAATGACCTTTGCAATGTTTTTAAATCAAAGTGTTTTATCAATAATAATATTTTCACTAGTTTTAAATATTATTACAGCTCTTACCCTAATAGGTGGAAATTTAATATATAAAGAAGTAACGGTTTAAGATTTTTAAAGACTATATAAGAGTCAAATTTATTTATCTATAGATAGTTAAATTTATGGAGAGAAAAAGTTTGATTTTCTATATAGTTTTTTATTTTTAAAATTTCACTGACTAAAAAATTAAAATTAATGTATAATAGAAAAGTTAGTATATATTTAAGAAATATAGATTTAAAGGAGGAGAGGCTTATGAAGGATCAAAAATTATTAGGGGAAGAATCAGAATTAAAGCTTTTGATCAAGTATTCGGTGCCAGCTATTATAGGTATGCTTGTAAATGCACTTTATAATATTGTTGATAGAATATTTATTGGACATATTCCAGGCGTTGGGCCAATGGCCATTACTGGAGTTGGTATAACTATGCCAATTATGTCTATATTACTTGGTTTTGGAATGCTTATAGGGATTGGTGCTACTGCAAATATCTCTATAAAATTTGGACAAAATAAAAGAAAAGATGCAGAGAAAATATTAGGAAACTCTGTGGTCTTAATAACTATAATATCTTTAGTTTTAACTATTATTGGAATTGTCTTTGCAAACAGTATTTTACACTTATTTGGAGCAAGTGAGGCTACAATTTTTTATGCAAAGGAATATATAAATGTAATACTTTTAGGAACTATATTTAATTTAATGTCATTCTCTTTATACAGTACAATTAGAGCAGATGGAAATCCAAAGATGTCAGCTGCAGTAATGGTACTTGGATGTATTATAAATGTAATATTAGATGCAGTATTTATATTTGTATTTAACTTAGGGATAAAAGGGGCAGCTTTAGCTACAGTAATTTCTCAAATAGTTACTACATTAATAATGCTTTATTATTATACATTAGGAGGATCAAACTTAAAATTAAAATTTGAAACTCTTAAATTAGATTGGAGATTAGTTAAGATAGTTTTAGCTATAGGTGTAGCTCCGTTTTCAATGCAGATGGCTGCAAGTGTAGTTCAGGTAATAGCTAACAATGCACTAAGAATGTATGGAGGAGACTTAGCTATAGGAGCTATGGCGGCAATTTCTTCAATAGCAATGATATTTTTAATGCCTATATTTGGTATAAACCAAGGTTCACAGCCTATAATTGGATATAACTATGGAGCTAAGAAGTATGAAAGAGCTCAAAAAACAGTTAAGCTAGCTATGATAGCAGCGACAACAATACTTGTTTTAGGAGGAATATTAATTCAAGCATTCCCAGCCTTAGTAATAAGTATGTTTAATTCAGATCCTAAACTTTTAGAAATAGGAGTTCCAGGATTAAGAATATATTTATTTATGATGCCTATAATAGGTATATCAATAATAGGATCTAACTATTTCCAATCAATAGGTAAAGCTAAGTTAGCAACTTTTTTAAGTT
>SKEM01000051.1_pt1 | contig 90176 bp, 105 predicted proteins | sample 4826731 | NCBI WGS metagenome assembly SKEM01 (sample SAMN11008809, study PRJNA524170) | human gut metagenome | biome: Human fecal sample; material: Feces; isolation source: fecal sample from pouch patient p37 | host: Homo sapiens | place: Israel: Tel-Aviv | collected 2015-07-27 | reverse complement strand
TTATAGTCACCTTGTCGGCCCTGAAAACTCGGTTGTCCGGGATAAGGGACACTATTCTGTGCGATTCGGCCAACATCTTCTGCGGCGATTAATTTCCGCTCTTGGCCGAGATAAAACGTCATTTCTAACATTAGATCACTCCTTTCTCTTCTAGTATTTCTGTTACAACCGCCTTGATTGTTTGCGGATCACCTGCATATAAATGATTGATTCTTTGCTGTAATTCATTTTTAGTTTCAGTCAAATCATCTAACGTAGCCCTATTTTTTAGCGCATCATTAATTCTATTAATTTGTCCTTGTAGGTTGCCGTCACCTTTCTTACGATCTGCTATTTCATCAGACAGAGCTTGATCATCGTCTTTGTCCTCTTGCTCAATCGCCTTGAAGTCCTCTTGCAATCCCCTTATTAACGTTGCATCGATTCGTAAATCCTCCACGTGAGGTAGCTTAAACTCGCTCATTCACTATCACCTACTTTCGTGAATACGGGTTGCCCATCATTGCTGACGGATAAATAAAAAGCCGTCCCGTTAGGCGACTTCATTGTGATATGTTCAAATGTAAGCTGTTGGATCATCTCAGCGTCACGTTGGCGGTAAATTTTACCTTCTGGCCCGTATTCCTTGTACACAGTTTGACCATTATCTGGTGAACAGCTAAGCCATTGCAAGCCGTTTTCGTCAATGTATGGTCGCAAAATAAAGACAGGTATTTTGCTACTTTCTGCCATTTGTTTACCTCCCTACACTGTTATTAATCTCTTTCATTTTTTCAATCTGAGCTTCATTATAAATAATTAACGACTGATTGCTCTTCTTGTTATTTTCATTAGCAAAATGGTCTTCTTCCCTAGCTCCCGTTCCACCAAAAACATCTAAGGCTTGAACGTTTGCGTTAGTATCTTTAATCTTATTGAACAATGCAACGTTAACATCTTTCATCGCTAATCCAGTGTTGTTGAAGGTTAATGTTTGATCAGCATGCGGGTGTAAATCGTTATCATTTCCTTCGATTCCAACTAACGTCACATCAGTATTAATGTTCATAGTCGGTACAATCAAACGCACTACATCTCCCAAACTGTAACTCTGTTCATCAACGTTACTAATTGTTAATGACATTTCTGGCTCATGTTGAACAGTATTTTCAACATATGTTTTTAGAGCGTTCATATCATAGATACTATCCATTGTGATAGGAGCACCACGATGTAAGCCGTATTTTTTAATAGAGTCTTGATCTTGGTAATGGTAAACCAACGAGTAATAACTAGCGCTGGTGGTTGTAGTAGTCGTTGTATCGTCACCACCGCCACTATTAACGTTTCCATCGGCAAAGCCTGCAACTCGTACACCAAACGCTGGTGGCCAACTAGAGATTGTCCGGTAAACAGTCCCGTCTTGGTAGTTATCAGCTCCAACCCGCCAAGTAGAATCCATTGCGATTGAAACGTGATAGCTACTGCCACGAGCACCCCAAAATAGCAAATCACCAGTTTGGTAAGGTGGCCCCACTATTTGCCCTTTGCTTTCCAAGCCAACAGTGTTAGTTCGAGGCGTATTAATGCCAAAATGATTAAGAACATAGCAGGCGAATCCAGAACAATCCCAACCGCTTGGAGTACTTCCACCCCAAACATACGGCACCTTACCGACAAATGATTTACAGTAGTCGATAATCTGTTGCGAGCGTCCTGTAGAAGTCGCTGATAAAGCTGTTATCTGCGCCTTTGAAACTGGTGCTCCAGATGGTGACCAGCCATGACGACCAGTAATCTGATTGCGCCAATTAGGAACATTAAATAAGGCAATCAATTGGTCAAGTCCATGCCAAATGTTAGTGTACGGTGGACGGCAGTAATAATTGAATGTCGCTTGTTTAAATTGCAAAAGTCCCATTGCAATCCCATCAGATAAGCCATCATCGCCACCTTTTGCATCTTCTTGGCCACTAGATTCAAGATTAATCTGAGCTTTTACTAATGCAATATCACTATCTGATAATTGCTGACCTGTTAAACTGGCAGCATTCTTAATTACTGGCGTCCAATCGCCATTTTGAGGTTCAGTAATGCCGTTGCCTCCGCCAGATACAGAAGTAGTATCAGCTTCAACCTTGCCACCATAAACCCAGCAATCATTAACGATATTATTGTCATCTTCTTGAATATCAACTGAACTTGTATTGTACATATATCGCAATTGACGTCCTGTTTGATGACGTAAACTTGCTAAGTCATAAATCTTGATAGTATAGCCGTCCGGAATCCAATAAGCGCTAAAAGTTTTAAGATTACTATTCAACCATTCGTACAGCGATCCAGTACATTCGATTGCAACTTGTGGGAAATTACCATGTAATTCATATTTAATACCTTGATCGTTATTATCAAGGAACTTATGCATACAAGCGTCAAGCGTAGTCAGTTGTTGCTCAGCTGTTCGCTTAATAACAGTACCTGGCTGTGGATTATCATCGCTAGAACTATTATCTGATGAACTATCGTTGTCACTCTTGTCAGGATTTTGCTCAGTTGGCTCTTGCGGATCAATCCGAACATTCTTCAACATATCAACAAGCGTATGAGTACAAGTAATCTGCATTGTAAGAAAGCCTTGTTCGTCAAGCTTTGGTTCACGTTGCTGAATGTTGTACCATTGGCCGTCATACATAACTCCACATTTAGCTTGAGCAGTATCAAATACTTTTTCATAACCCTTAGCACGAGTTAGGGTAAAGCTTGTTTCATAATTGCTATTAAGCTGATAGTTTTTCTTAAAGGAGTCAAACAAATCTTGCCAATTAATCCTATAAGCTTGCTTTGTGTCTTTTGTCTCAATAAAGACACATCTTTCACTGTACGCATTCGTCATGCTAGCCACCACATTGGAAATTCAAAGGTAATAGTGCCACTGAAGTTATCAATTTGAAAGTCATTTTTGCCCATAGCAAGAGTAACCACTCCACAATTAGTATCTAGTAAACACCCTTGACCATTACATTCTGGATTAACTCCATCTAAAACAAAAGTACCATCGAAGGCGCTTTTCTTATAAACGGTTCCGCCGGCTTTATTGATGATGGTTAAATTGCCATTCGACTTACCTTGCAAAGTAAGCTTAAATGGATGTCCTCGCCACTCAGGGTCAATCAATACATCAGACAGATTATAAACGCTGAAAGTATTAGTATTGAACCTGTATTGTGGTTCTACACCCTCAGGGATATTACTATTAACTCCCCAAACTTGATCAGGATAATCTAATGTCGTACCAATCGACCGGCTTAAACCAATGAAATCAGTAAAAGTGACTTCACAAGTCCAACACTTTTCGTTTGAATAGGTTGGTGCTGCAAGTTTAGCCTTACCGTAATACATCCGATTACGCCAATTTGAAAAGGTAATCCAATAAGCATCACGGGCAACTAAAAAACGCTGTGCCGCTTCCCAAGCAAGCATAGCGTCTGTTTCACTAACTCCATCATAAATAAGTTCAAATTTAAGTTCTCGACTGTTGTAAGTCGTTGAAATTAATCTTGAACCATCTTGCAAACCAATCTTTTTCATCGTATCTGATGGATTGGCCGGCTGAACGTCTGGGGCACGATAGCAATAGACGCCCTGCAAATTGTCAACGTCATAATTGCTTATCCAACTTTTACCATCTTGACTAATTGCAAATTCTATCGGATCAAAAACTGGATTTACCATATCACCATATCCATAATGATGTGGCTTAATCTTACTTTGAGAAAATACCTGTATCACTTTATCACTATCCTATCATTCGAGACATATCTTTAGCGTTCTCTTTATTGTTGCGTTTTCTAATACTTTCACCATCAAGAATAATATCAGGATCAATATTATCTAATCTTTCAACTACTTTACTTAGTAATTCAATCATCTGGTCTAGCTTAGAATTACCGTTGCCAGTTGATGAGTTAGCCGGTTGAGCCTGCGCAGTAGCTTCAAAAGCTCTGTCAAGCAGTGGCTCAGCAGATACCGCATAAGGATTTAACACGAATTCGTGGTGTTCCGGATTGTCACCAATAATTGCATTAGTTAATCCGAACACTTCGCCACCAGTTGCAAACCGGCGACCACCTGTTGGACCCCAACCACCAAGCGTTAAATCGGATCGCCAAGTCGTATCGTTAAACATCGCCAATAATTGATCGAACGGACTGTAAATGTTTGTATGGCCTGCAACGGCATATTTCCTAAAAGTACCATCAATAAATTGCAGAATACCCTTAGAAGGATGACCTGCTTTGGCATTGCTATCCCAATTGTTAATAGCACGAGCATTGCCACCAGATTCATGTTTAATAACATTCATGATGTGGCTAATATCAGCCCCAGAAATAGCAACGTGCATCTTAGCAGCGGCGGCACGGATTAAATCAGGGCTAGCACCACCAGACTCAAATTGAGCTTCAAGCTTTTCTAAACCTTTCTTAAACCAATCAGCGATAGGCTGGGTAAGTTTATCCATTGCACCATGCGCAACATCAGCAAAGTTGCCTAAGCCTTTGTACAGCCCACTGGTTGCCTTTTCCAGCAATCCCTTAGTAGCCTTTAACGGGTCTGCTAAGAAATCTTCAAGGGCACTGAACTTGTCGCCAAGCCAACTACCAATGTTTTCAAGCGAACCTTTAGCCCAGTCGATACCTTCACCAATGATTCCGCCATCAGCGAAATGTTGAGCGCCGACAATACCACCAGTAGCATAGTGAGAAACACCCACAGCATTCATGATCTGCCGTGTTTCAGCACCACTGTAGACTCGTGTACCTTCCGGCAAGAAACCAGTCCAATTTCGCTCTTGTGACATGAACAAGTTGCCATCAGGCGTTTGGACTAATTCTTTCCAATCAGGGCCATCGCCATCATTGATAACAGACAAGTGACGATGAACAGTACCACCTTGTGCAAAGTGAACATGGCCTAGTTCTTTAACACCAGTACCGTGACCAGTGAAGAAACTCCAAACCTTATTAATTCCACCGATACCAGCGTTAATAACGTTAATAACGCCATTCATGCCGTCTTGAGCAGCTTGTTTAATACCGTTCCAAATTCCCCTAAAGAAACTAGTAAATGAATTCCAACCTGCACTCCAGATACGATTAATGGTATTTAAACCACCAGAAATAGCATCGTGAACATGATCTACTCCGCTTGAAGCGTAATTTTTAATGTTTTTCCAAGCGTTCTGCGTAAAGCGTCCAATCGTTGACCAGGTATTATTCCAAGCTTTTTCAATCGACTTAGACCGTGATTGCATAGACTTGCGAATATTCTCTACACCATTTTGTGTATGCTTTGAAATATCGTTCCATGCTGATCGTGTTTTCTTGGTTAATCCAGACCAGAAATTGTTCCAACGTTTTTGCTGTTCTTTCTGCTCTTTTTCTTGCAAGCGGGTCTGATTCCTAGAATACCTTTGATATTCCTTTTGCATGTTAGAAAAGTTCTTTTTAAGATCCTTTTCCCATCCTGCTTTACCGGTAAAAACATCTTTAATCCCCTTCGCCAGACTATTTATCTTTGAACGGAATGATTTACTGTTCTTGTAAGCAAGAGCAAAGCCACCAATGATTGGATTGGCAATAAATAAGAGTAATTCTTTCCAGTTATTCTTAAAGAAATTAAGTACAGTCTTAGCACCTTTAATTATCCATTCAAATGCTTTATTAACACCATCTCGGAAAGTCTTGCAGTGCTTGTAAGCAAGAACAAAGACGCCTACCAATGCTGTAATGGCAAGGACAACAAGCCCAATTGGATTTGCATCCATAACAACATTCAATGCTGCTTGCACCGCTGTTAAAGTTTTAGTAACTGCTGCCGCTGCAAGTGTTGCGGTCTTATAAACTGTAATGACAGCTATGAGAGAGCCAAAAGCTACACCAAGTGCCTTAGCACCGGCTTCCTGAACTTTTAAAAAGCCAAGTTGTTTAGACACACCCGTAATCGCTGAAACAACTTTACCAGTAGCAGATATAATTGTGATAAATCCGTTAGCAATTATCCTAAGTGTGGCTGAAAATCCAATCCAGACGCCACTCCCAAATGACTTCATGATTGGTCCGAGGACTTGATTAAGGCCACGGAACGCCGTTACTAAACCATTCAAAGCACTATTAAAAGCGTTAGCAATATTCTTACCAGCATTTTGAAATTCTTTTAGAGTACGAGGATCAGATACCCAATTAGATAGCGACTTATAAATTGGGTTTTGAGCTTTTGTAAATGGTTCAACTAACGCACCGAGTAAACGAGGAGCAGTTGTCTTGATAATCCGTCCCATACCATCAAGCGTATTAGTAAAGTTCTTAGTAGCATCTTGGTATTTGTTTCCCATACCAATAAGAACATCATTCATCGCCTTAGAACTAATTTTTCCTTGACTCATCATGTCGTTCATCTGTTGCATGGTCAGATTTTTGTTATGGGTCGCCTCACGTTCATAAGCTAACAGTTCTTGCCGGAACTTTGGAAATACGTTCTGAATTGATAACATATCTTGCGCACTTGCTTTACCGTTACCGACCATTTGTGCCCACTGAGTACTAAAGTTTTCAATAGACGCATCACTAGCATTAAACGCATCTTGAAGCGTTAAGACCGATTGAGACAACTCTTTGGTCTTACCCGCACTATTCGTGACAGCGTAAAACTTTTGATTTAAGTCATTAACCATTTCAGTTGAGTTCTGAGCTGAAATAGCAAGTTTGTTGGTCATGTCGACCATTTCTTGACCTTTAGAAGCAGACCCAGTTAACGTATTCCAACTAGCGATCATTGTTTGTTGCTGTCGGGTATATTGATACCCAGTAGCAATGAGACCCTTCAATCCATTTCTGATGGCATAGATACCATTAAGAACTGCATTACCAAGAAAAGTACCAGTCATTACTTCTCTTAGATTGGAGAATGACTTTTTCGTATTGTTAGCATCTTGTTGAGCGTTTTTCAGAGAATTAGAAAAGCCGTCTTTGATTTTTAGCCAAATAGATTTCTGCTCAGGTACATCATTAATTTTTCGACTAAATGTTTTTAATTTGTCATCATCAAACTTAGCTTTTAAATTAAAGACTTTTTCTTTGGGAATACCATTAATTACTTTTGTGGTCTTTTTGAACTGGCCTCGAATACTTTCAGCAGCATTTTGAGCAGCATTTTTCATAGACTCAGCATTCTCTTTTGCTTTGCTAACAGCTTGGGAAGTGTCTTGAGCGGCCTCTTTTGCATCATTCCCCATCTTTTTCCAGTCTTCGCCAGTATCAGATACTTTCATACCTGCTTCCTTAGCGGTGGAAACTGCTTCTTGCATAGCTTGACGGGCTTTAGCGACGCCTTGTGTAATTTCATCACGGAATTTCCAAAGAAATTCTTTTGTAACAACCGGACTACTCATAAACTACCCTCCTCCCAGCATTTCCATTAGCAATTGACTTGCAATAGTTTTCTTCGGCACCTGTGGCTGTTCATCTCGTCCCTCAGCAATACCTTTACCGATAACTTGATTACGTTCTTGTAACTGTTTAATCAAGTCGGCTATTGGTTGTTGAGGTTCGATTGGCACAGTCTGTTGTGGTACTGTCTTCGCAAATAAAGTCAAATCTCTTTGATCGACTAAATGGAGTTGGTAGCCTCGCTGGACTGCTTTAAACTCCTTCGGTGTTAATTCTTTTAATTCAGTAGGTGTGAGTCCGATTCGTCTTGCTTCGGCGATGATTCTTGCGACGTCATCAACTGTTGAAGCTTCGTTGTTGCATCGTCGATTTGGGTCATACCGATTTCCATTTGATCTTTCTTGTCTTCGTCTGTCATGGATTCGATATGCTTCTTCATTGTAGCTGTTAGCTTGTCGTTGTTCTTGATAAACTCGTTTAACTTCCGGGCTAAAAAATCATTAGCTTGCAATGATTTAAGAATATCGTCAAAAGCTTCGTCGGTAGCCTTCTCATCGTTAAACATCGCCGTTTCAAGTGCTTCTTCAACGGCTGCTTCAGATGGCTGATTGCGCTTGTACCATGCCAAGGAATGGTAATAAGCAGCGATAATCATATCGACGTTCTCATCAAGCAAACCATTCACTAATGCCGAAAAACCATCTTGGCCGTTCTTTGCTAATGATTTATCGTCTCGTGTTTGTAAATAAAAGCCATAGTTTAGCTTTGGAGTGAATACTGCGGGTTGTGCTTGTGGGTTTACTTGAACTGTTAATGCTTGCATGATTTAATTCCTCCTGAAATTAATGTTGTGCTGGTGCCGCTGAACCTGGTGTTGTTGAACCTGGTGTTGTTGAACCACCGTTGCTTTGTGAATAAACGTCCATTGGATCAGCGATTGGGTCCATAGTGCCACCCATTTCAGTATTATGAGCGTATGTGTAGAGATTTAATCCAATCTGATAAAGTGCTGGTTCCATTTCATCTTGACTAGTCACACCTTCTTGAGCTTCACCATCAATGTTATAAGTGATGTTTGAGTGAAGAAGGTTATTAACGGCTTCTGTTTGTGGCACCCCGTTTGGATATGCCTTCCCAAACAAACCGGGGACGATAAATTTAGTTGGATCTTTAGGATCTTTCATCATTCGATTAAAGTCGAAACGAAAAATTCCTAAACGTACTTTTTCGTGAACACAACGCCGTAAACTGCGTTGGATATAGTTATCACTCTTGCGCCAATAACTGTCCACAACGAATGTTTCGGTGGTAGCACCGGGAGCGTGTACTGATCCACCTTTTAAGTTAACTGCGCTTGTTGCCAAGTTATCAGTAGTTGAAGTAGCAGCTTGAAGTCCTAAAAGGTGAATCTTATCTTCTGGCTTATCCCACTCGAACATACATCCGTAGACAATCTTGTCCGCCAAGCTCATAGAATTTGGATCGATATTAGCGTCACTCGCTGTAAATCCTGCCATAATTAATTACTTCCTTTCTTGATTGCTATTCCGTAAGTAATAAAGTCAAACAAAAAAGCCGCCCTTTTGAGCGACTCTCCTTGATATGATTCGTCAACGAAAATGCGCACGCTGTAATCGTCAAATTTCGATCTCCAGTGTGCGCATCTTACTTGTTGCATAATATTTCTGACTTGATTGCTAATATCTAGCAGTATATCAAGTCTATCTATTTTGCTGTAAACATCCACAGAAATAGTGAGTTTTGTTTCCTCAATCCCCTTATAGGAGCGTGGTTCATTTTGAATATTGCTTAAATCAATAATCACTTGTGGATATTCAGCATCGTGCTTTTGCCCGTCGTAATAAACGGGGGCTCTTACCTGATGAAGAGCCTTTTTGACCTGTACAATCAGGTCTGCTTCTGGTCCCATATTATTCTCCTAATCCAATGCTTGTCGCACAGTATCTTCAAACTTTTTATCAAGTCGAGCAGCTACTTTTTCACCACTTGGCTTCATGAACGGTTCTCTAGGATTATGTCCTTTACCAAACTCAACTGCAGTTCCGTAGTAATAAGCATCTTTGTTCTTTGATGGCTTATTTACTTTACGGAATTTTTTTGTCCCTTGACTGATCTGCTTACGGGCTTTTTCAGCGTCCTCAGCAGTCGCAAGGGGCACGACGCTAACTTTCATACCATCTTCGCTAAATTGGGGCGTGATACTACCTTGAAGCGTCCCGGTGGGTACATAACCGCTTTTACTGTGGCCTACCTTTTGACTTTCAATCTTTTGTGCTTCGTCTACTTCTTCAGCAGCCGCATTGCGGATAAAGATTTTACTAGCAGCCTTTGCCCTAGCGTATTCACGATTGAACTCGTCCATTGCCTCAGGCATTCCCATTCTTGCTAAGTTTTGAGCGACGGCTCTTGCACGCTCAAAATCGCTAGTATTAACAGAAAAATTAACACGTGGCAAGTTCTCGTAGCTATCATTTGGCATTGAAGATCACCTCGCTGTTGACGATGTAGAAATCAGTGCGATTGAAGTGCCGTCCGACTTTCCGAATCTTCCTGGCGCCTCTGCCACTGTTTTGATCATAATCAGCAAAGCCAATCTTATCTGCTTCACATTCGCCAAAGACACGAACGATAGTGGCATCGTACATTTCACCATTTCCTAGCGTCAGGTTTGTTCGCTTTACGTTAGCCTTGACCTTTTTAGCGATTGTCGTGCCCTCAAAGTTGAGGCTGTCACCATCGTTTGCTGTCTCAGTAATCAAATAAACTGTCTGATCGTATCGCATTAGAACCACCCGATTGCATTTCCAGTTAAATCACCCTTACCAGTTGAATCAATCCAAGCTTCAATGTCAGGTAAATAGTCTTTTAAGTCATTAGAGTTAAAGGTCATTGATAGCCCTTCTTCTGAAATGCTATTCATACCCTCGTTATGAAACTTGTTGTACTTTGCTAACGTCAACTGGTCGACTAAGTAATTTAACTCAGTAGGGAAATTGTCGTCATCAAGATACTTGCGGATATAAACCATAATGGCTTGCTTAGCCTGCACAATGTAAGCTTCAACGCGTCCTTTATCAGCATCGTCTAACTCGATTCCTAACAAGGCTTGCATACGCTGAATATCGTTTGTCGCGTCTAATTCAGCCATTTAATCACCTCATTACTTACCAGGCGTTTCAGTCGGTGTAGTAGCTTGCTTAATGGCTTCGTCAGTGGTTGTGAACTTAACATAAGGCATAATCTTAGGGTCGAATACTCGATTCCAGTATTTACCATTTGCTAAATCTTCCATACCAGGGAATGGCTTATTAGGATTATCTGCTGCGAATGCTGATTCATTCCAGCTCATACCTTGTGGAGCTAATACAAAACGACGGCGACTAATAAGGTAGTCAACACCTTGGAAGCGTAATGCGTCACGACCTGTTTCAGCAGCACGTGGTGTTGGTAATTCAGACCAGCCAAATGCACCAGAAGCAAACAAGTAGCTAGTATATACACCATCTTTTACAGGAAGTGTGTCATCAACGATTACTCGTACACCCTTAATAGAGTCACCAGGGTTTGGAGCTGAAATTTGAGTTGGTAATTGATTACCGTTGATTAAGATAGTGTTACCAGTCTTTGGATCAGTGATGTTAGCATTTTGTAATTCTTTCAAGATATTTGAGTGAACTACAACAGTCGCAAGATCACGGTAACGATCACCTAATTGGAAACGTGCTTCGTTAAAGTTTTTGAGTGAGAATGTGTTATCACTTCGCCGATTATCAGCAGCATTAAATTGATTCTTGTCTTTCATGCTATCTGAAGCATAAACACCATCCATAGTGCCCAAAAGAATCTTTTCGTTAATATGACGCCAATAAGTTTGAACAGAAGTACCGATGTTGCCAAGTGGATCAGTTCCAGATAATTCGCCGGAAAGGTCAGTAGCACTCCAAGCTTGTAAGAAACCATAGAGCCGGGCTTGTGCTAATTGAGTACCAATTGTATTAAGCGTAATGTCTTTGGTATCATCAATATTTTGTGGTGCTACGTCTTCAAGAGGCTTGAACATTGGAATGTTTACCAACTTACCACCGCCAGTAAAAGCAGAAGCAATACTAGGTACCGCTTGAATTACACCAGATTGAAAGAATTGGTCTTGTTCTACTGATTGTTGAGCTTGATATGCCGCCCAACCTTCAGGAATTTGCATATTTGCTAATTGTGTAGCTTTTTGAATATCAGCCATTATTATTCACTCCTTAATTCATTTTTCCAACATAAAAGCCCTGCTTAGGTTGCGCTTGCGCAATCATTTGCCGGGCTTTTTCTGGGTCTTGATTAAAAATTTCTTGTTGCTTAGTGATATTGAATGATTGTGCAGACCAAGGATTATCACTAAGAGAAACATTAGAGCCACCGTTGCCATTAGTTGGATTTTGTTTACCTCGCATAAGCTTTTCGGTGGCTTCTTGTACCTTCTTTTGAACGTATTGATCTAATAAGTCTAAACGTTGTGACGTTTCCTCCTCATCAGCACCCATAACGAGCGGCAACAGATCAGTAGTAATACCCTTGTCAATCAATGTTGACTTAGTTCTTACTTCCCGTAATTGACGGTCTAATTCTTTTTGTTTGCGATTAAACTCGTCTTCACGGTCTTTTTGCTCAGCTTTAGCCCGTTCTTCAGCAGACATTTTAGTTCGTTCAATTGCCTTTTGAATTGCATCTTGCTTTTCTTGCTCAGCCTTTTGAGTATTCGCTTGTATTTTTGCATTAGACTTAGCCCGCTCTTTTGCAACCTTTTCAGCAATTAAAGAGCTAATAGCTTCTTGCTGTTCAGGTGTGAACTCTACTTTAGGCTTCTCTTCTTGCCCCTCATTTTGAGTTGGCTGATTGTCCTGTTCTTGTACAGGCTGTTGAGTTTGAACTTCATTTTCGTTTTCCATTATCAATACCTCCGTTTTACGCCCGTCGGCTTATTCCGTTTAACCTCCGTCGAGGGAACCCGTCCGCTCTTTAACGCCTGTCAGCACGTTTGAAGGCATAATAAAAACGGCTATCTAATTGAATAGTCGCTTTAATAAATCGTCCTTAAATTTGGTTTTATAAAGTCATACTGCTTAGCTTTTTCGAAATCGATACCTTTTAACTTACCAACTATTTGAATTGTTAGTGTTGAAAATTCGCTGTGATCTGGGCAATCAATCTTCAAACTTTTAATACATGAAATGCGTTTGTCGTTGATATATAGGCCATCATCTTTTAGTTCAAATCTGTCCATAAAACTACCTCACAATCCTAAATCTTCTAGTGCTTCCTTAACTGGTGTTTCAGCAGGAATGATGTTACATGCACAACGTGGGTGAAACGGTGGCACGTTAATACCAACTACAATACTGTCGATCTTAACTTTTGTCCCGTCCATTCCTTCACAATACTTGCAGACATTGGTACTGTGACGGCTTACCACTTTAACGTACTTGTAGCCGTCATTTTTAAGGCTTTTTGCAGTGGCTTTCATTTGAGTTGCCTTAGCCTCAGTAACAAATATTCGCTCAAGATTTGCTTTCGTATGCATGTATCGTTTCTGCACCGTTGACCGCCATTTATCAGAGTTATAATTCCACTGCTTGTCACCTTCTAGCGCTTCTTTAGCTGCCTTTTTTAATGAATTGGGATTCATGTGATTTTTAACTTGAAAATCAATCACCTTGTCTAAATCCATTGAGAGGCGTTGTGCGTGTTTGAAGATGAGCGGCAATGTATCTGTATCATTACCCGTTTGAGTGGCAACACGGAGCAAGGCACGGCGTCTCAGTTGGGTATTATATTCGCCGCGTTGCTTACCAGTTAATTCAGTCACCTTATTAACAATTTCCGTTTGTTCCGTTTGCAACTTCTTAGCAACGTCAAGACCAAGCATAGCGATATTAATTCTGCTTGTAAGCTTTGCTACGTCCAGATTGGTCTTATACGGTAGATTGTTCAGTAAGGCACCGACAACGGCTTTCTGTTGCGGTGTGTGAGCTATATTGCGCAACTCGCGTAAAGCATCGAACACCGCTTTAACGTCTGCTGGGTCTGCTTTGTCATTCCACTTCAAGCCATTATTAAAGAAATGGTCAAAAGTAACCTCTTGCTTATGTTCTGCACGTTCTACCGCGTCACGCAAAGCAACAACACTTGGACTATTTGGATTAAATATCTTGTCTAACTGATCGAACCATTTTTTATCAGTCATTAGTTATCACCTTTGGGCTTATTTTCGACTTCTGCCGGCTCACCAGTAGCAAAGATATTGCCAATCCCTGTTCGGCCTTGCTTATAGTCGTCACCTTCTTCAAGTTCCTCTTGCTTCTCATTATCAATCCGCTGTTTTTCATCATCAGCCGGCACATTGGTAATCTTTTGAGCGATTTCTCGTAAGGACTTCATGCTTTCAAGCCCTTGAATGCTTGCTAATGTTTGAATTAATTGCGCGGTTTCTTGATCATTCTTTGGCAAGTTAGGGTCAAAGTTAGGCTTTACCATATCAGCAACGATAGACACATCATTTTCACCTGGTAAGGCGTTAATCTTATTCCAGTAAGCAATACATGAGCTAATGCGAGAGCGTAATCCACGCTTATACAATGCTTCTTGTACTTTGCGTTCTTGGTCGCTTCCCCATAACTTATAACTCATTGCTACACCGGAAGCGTTAGAAGCAAAGTTAGGATCATTTACGTTCGGTGTGTTGGTGTACTTATGAATTTCATTAATCAAGAAATTAGTGTAAGTAGACCAGCCGGCGGAATCGTATTGTTTTGTAATGTATTGAAGTGTCGGCGATACAACTGTACGCTGTCCTTCACTCAGTCCAGTACGTGCAATGTAAGGCTCTAGGTAAAACATATGATGTTTAGGGTCAATGATCGGTCTAGGCGGTACCAGTACAATCGGCTTACCATCTTTACCAATCTGGACATTGCCTTGTTTGTCTTTTGCATAGATCGGCTCAGTCTTATTAGCAAAGCGACCGGTTGCTACCATTGCAGCATCGTTAAAGTCTTCTTGGAAGTTAGCCATTGTGGAGATCGCCTTGTCTAATGCGTCCATCTGATCAATCTCAGGCTCCCAATCGCCCAAACGTTCTTCGTTGTTCTTATACTCAGTTAGTGGCACACGTTCAAAGAATAAAGGCTCTTGACCGTCAAAGATAACGTTGTTCACTGGTGAGTTAGTCTCAGGTAATCCGCCATCTGAATGATAGCGATAGACCATCGAATCAGTGTAAATTTCGTAGTTTTCACGTAGCAACTCATCTAAAACACCTGTCTGATAATAACGAACGGCAAATAGTGGCTTAGCCTTGATTGAATCATCATAGACAACAAAACACGTTGTCGGATCAATCTTTGCTAGATTTAACGTTGTCTCACCTTCGTTAACGTAGACAAGATCATAAGCACGACCCATGATTGATAGATCCTTTTTCAGCATTTCGTCAATATAAGGTGTGTTCGCATTGTCGTTGTAATGAGTAAGTAAGTCATCAAGCCTTTCAGACAACGACTTCATGCTGTCATCATCAGTTGCAATCTTGTATTGAATATCGTTACCCATGAAGTAGCCCACACGAATGTTAGTAATGTAGCGCGCAAAGCCTGTTGACACTCGATTATGCGCATTGTCTGGATTAGGTGACCCAGCCCATTTCTTAATCTTCGTATCAGCATAGTAATAGCGTATAAGTTCTTTTAATCGTGGCACCTCTCTGTCGATGTGGTGACGAATGAACTTATAAGCTGTTTCGTATAACTGCATTGGATAATCTTTAATAGTATTAAAATAGCTAACCGGAACTTGATATTCTCGGTTAGCTTCCAAATCAAAGCGATGCTGTTGTGGAATTGTGTTTTGCATTAAATATCAAGCCCCATTTCTCTAGCAATGTGATATTGATTACCCCAATCAACACCCATCGAGCCATCATACATATCCATATACTGCCTAACAGCATACCTTAACGCGTCCATTGCGTGATTATTCTCGTCTTTGGGTCGATTGAGCGTGTTGCCGATATTGTCAGTATCAAATACATAATTATTGAACTCGTTCCAAATGTTTTTGCATTTCGGGTGAACGTGGATCTTGTATTGCCACAATTGATCTATTCCAGCCTCTATTGGTGTTTTAACTACAGATTGAATATTATCTATATCCAAGTCTAAAAGCTGTTGCGTGCGCTCTGGTGAAGCAGAATCAGCATAGATATTTGCATGCTGATAGCCGTTATTTTTGAGCCATTCAGCAATGTGTGGTGTTGTTTGATGATACGTATACATTTCATCGTAGATCCAAATATTCTTGCTCTTTGGATCAATTGCCAACGCTACAAACGCATTCGGGTCACCACCGAAACCATAGTCAAGCCCAAATCCAGCATGTCCGCATTCAGTCAACTTTTCTTGTGGGTCAAAGTCGACAAGCTCCACGTTATCTTCAAAGACAAGTCCTTCACTTACGCCCCAGTCGCCGTCTGCTGCCACTTTAGCACGTCGAGGATTAGTTCTATATAAATCTAGGTAACGCTTTCTATCCTTATCGTCTAGCCACTCATTACACCTGAATGTAGTAGTTTGCGTAAATACATCGTCTTTACGAGTTTCAGGGTCAAAGAACGTTCGCTTTAACCAATGATTCTTGTTCCATGGATTGAAGCTAATAGTGATCTGTTTAAAGGCGTCTGGCGCGTCCATTTTCCCACGAATAGATTCGGCTAGGGTTTCAAGTTTATCCTCGCTTTCCACCTCATATGCCTCCTCCAACCAACAAAAGCATAAATACCCGTGCGTAACAGTGATTGAAGTAAGTTTTAAAGCCTTATCGAGTCCACGAAAGATAATCCGTTGACCTGTTGGCTTATATACAATCTCGGGCATTGACGGATTGCATTTGAAAAGATGTTCAGCGTGAAAACGATGGATAGCCCACACGAGATCCGCATAGGTTGACTGCCGATTAGTGTTTGAGTAGCGTCGTACCACAAGCAAGTTAGACCAAGGATATTTCATCAATCGGTAAATCATATTGAGTGCTGTTGTTTTGCTCTTTTTGCTAGCACGTGAGCCCTTAACAACACGGTAAAAGTGCTTATCGTGCCAAAAATCATAATAGCCACCGCCTACAATCTTACTCAGGCTTAGTGTCTGCTCCATTGTCTTCACTTCCTTTCTGTTTGCTGTCGTCCTCTTTATCTGGCTTTAGGTCATCACTGAATACAATCTTAGTAATACCAGTATTATCGCTCTTTAGTAATTTTACCTTTTGTTCAGCAATATCAGCTTCAGCATTGGCCTTCCTAATGCGGGCTTGATCCAATTCAGGCGTGCTATTGTCGGATAACATTCCAGACAATTTCAGGATAGATGTTGCGGCCTGCAGTTTAACCATTTCTGATCTCGCATCAAGTAGGTCAATCAGTGTTCTTAATGCCAAACTCTTGTACTTTCCCTTTATTGCTCTTGAAGCATAGGCGTTAAACGCAGGCTCATACCACGAGCGTTTGCGCCAGTGAGAAACTGTTGTTTCATTTTTTAGCCCAATTTTAGGAGCAATCTCTTTATTGCTATGGTTGCCTTCAAAGTCAAGCATGATAAGGGTTTGCTGCTTCTTATTAAGCTTTGAAAAAGGGTCATTTATTGCTCCATTTTGCTTCTTGCTCATGGCATATCACCACACCACCTTTCTAAAAAATACGTGTAAAATATGTATAATTGTATTGACACACGTATTAAATACGTGTATTATAATAAGTGTTGAAGGGAAGTGAAACATTTGGTACAACGTCGCAAGGTTGAAAAGAAATTCAAAGATAACGGCTGGTACTTCGTTAGGCACGGTGGCAATCATGATATCTGGTCAAACGGGAAGATTAAAACTCAACTACCACGTCACCCGAAGTTCAGCGATAAACTCTATAACGCTTTGATAAAGAAATTCAACCTAAAGTAACAAAAGTAAGGCTCTTAGTTGAGCCGATCTTTTGTGTACCGAATTTAAGGAGGCTCTCACTATGGACGAAATTAAAGTATTCCCAATTATTATTACTAAAGACGAAGAAAATACAGATTATCCTTACTTTGTCGAAATCCCAGATATTGATGGAATGACAGAAGGAAAATCAATTGCTGATGCTATGGAAATGGCAAAAGATTATATTGGGACTTATTCACTTGAAGATAAGTTGCCAGAATCTAATACTGACTTACCTAAAGCAAAAGATGGCGCTACTACTACCCTAGTTACCGTCAATGTTTCTGAATATAAACGTAAACATGATAATAAAGTAATCAAAAAGACAATTACTATTCCTAACTACTTAAATGAATTAGGAAAAGAGAACGGTGTTAACTTTAGCGAACTAATGACCACTGCTCTTAAAGAAAAATTGAGTGTTTAATATTAGAAGTCGATGTTTATACATCGGCTTTTTCTTTAAAAAATTCTTTGCTGAAATACTTATTAATTGTTCTTGGCAACAGTGCAATTACTTCATATCCATCTTTGCATTTAGCAATAAGCGAATCATAACCGCCTTTAGCAGGAATTAACGTTTCAATATTAGAAGCGTTAATTACGTGTTTTGCTCCTTCTATGTCCGGAATTAGATAGATGACGTTTGAACAACTTTTCACGACGTTCAAGCTCCTTTCTCGTTCGTTCAGCATGCGCTAACATATGTAATTCGGCTCCACTGTTGGTAAAGCCCCAATTTTTAGTTGTTCTCATAATTGCTACTACCTCACATAATTAACAAACTTCATCTAATACTGGATAAAGATAAGTAATTCCCAGAATTTCAATCAAAATCAAAAGCACTACAACTAAAATCACCTTCTTTTCTCCGCCGTGCAGATTGTAATTTAGATAATCTTTGTAGTGCTCGCTTGATATTTTAATTCGTTCCCCACTGATCGGTGCTAATGTTCCTCGATTTGTATTGGCAATAAATGATCCTGTGATCGATACTGGAATAACTTCATACCTGTATCTCGTATCACTATCAAGATAGTGATAGTAGCCACTTAATCCGTTATTGTCGTTCACTAACTTCTCAGCGTCAACGTGAGAAAAGTAGCTATTAATATCGAAGTTAGATGTCTTATACTTTCGTCCAAATATTTCAAGCTGTCGTGAGTATTTAGAATCAGTTCCTTGATCGTCCCACGTCCAATATGTATGTGTAGTTGTATGACCTTTACTATCTGTTGTCGTTTCGGTATGCATCGTATATTCTTCCAGCGTTCTTTTGACAGCAAAGAATTTTTGTTTGGATTTCATCTCGTGAAACCGAACCGGATCAGCAGCAGTTAGCTTTGTGTTGGTAACAACATTTCCCTGGTGAGAATCAATTATATAGTTAAATCGGTCTTTATCGGTTGTTTTTAACGCAGTTCGATAGAGACTTGCGTGTTGCTTCTCGTGATTATCAAGCGCCGCTCCAATCCAAATATCAACTAAAACACAAAACATAATTGTAGTGATTAAAATTAAGTATTTATTACGTTTGCTCATTCAATCGCCTACTTAAAAAGATCAGTCGCCTTAGCATTATCAATATCATAATGTAATGGTTCGTAGGTCTTGGTGCTGTTTCCCATTATGCTAAGGATTTGATGATTAGGAAATCGGCGTACATAAATGTTGTAACTTTGCACCTCGTCATTATAGTTTTCACGATAATTAGCTAAGCGATTTTCAGTAATGCTGAATTCCAACATGGCTTGTTTATAGTTGCTCTGTGATTTCAATTGTGGGTAACGTTCAACAACAGCATTGAGCGACTGGCTTGCTTGATTAATCTTTCCCTGATTAGCCTTTGAGCGAGCATCTGTGATCTTTTCTTGTGTTGAGCTTTCATACTTGTTATAGCTTTGAACGGCATCAACCATATTTTTAAAAAGATCAACACGGCGTTCTTCTTCTTTTGATATATTCGCTTTAGCCGTCTGCACTTCCTGTTGTCGTTTGATTTGGCCATTGCTAATAGATACAGCAATTGAGAAAAAGATAATCAATACAGCAAACGTTGAGCTAATCCATATAATAATTTTCGATCTTTTATCCATTTTCATTCCTCCAAACAAAAAAGCCAGCCGTTAAGCTGACCTTTATAAATTATCCTAGAATTTACCATTAATTAATTCATTGTAAATAGAACGTCGCTTCCCATTTGATAAATTATCAAAACTAACCTTTTTAACCCAGTATGCAAGCTTATCTTTTTGAATATTACCTTTTTGGAAAATAAAATAGCCCGTTAAATACATAACATATTGCATAGCTTTAATATCGTCTTGTAGTTGATATTCAAAAATAAAATCTAAAGCTTCACGCAATGCGCTCAGCGTTAGTTTGCTAATTTCATCTAGTTGTTCTTTCGTTAACTTTAATAGCATATTCTCTTTCGTATCGGAAGGAATTGGTGCATAGTTTTTACTATGTAAACCATCTTTTAGTAAAAATTCAAATGCTGGATTTAGGCTTGCGATAGGATAGGAAACGTTTGAAGAAAAAGGAGAGAAAAGCTCTTCAAATCCATATTCCTTTACCATATCCTTATAAGGTGTAATAAAGCCAGCATAAATGTCAAAATCGTGCATCCGCAATTTTGAAAGCGCAAGTTCAATGAGTGAAACTTTACTTCCGGCATTATTAAGGACCTCAAACCATTCAATCTGTTCATTTTCGGTCATATTGTTTGCAATATGAATGGTATAACTATAATGTAAGATTTTTAACCTTATTCCTGACAAAATTGGAAACAGTTCTGTTGCATCCTTAGGAGTATAATTTTTATAAATATACTCTGTTAGTGCATCTTGATCTTTATTAAACAGAATTCCAACTGGAATTTGATTTTTTGTTGGTTTACCATGAGTTGCTTTTTTAAATTTTGCCTGTGTAAAATCAAAAACAATATCACTAAAGCTCTCATCATTAGAATAGGCTTTATAATTTGTTGTTAATCGTTGCTGCCCATCAACGACGGATAATTTTCCTCTACTATCTCCTTCAATTACTTCACGAGTAATAAATGACAATTGTGGTACATCATTATTTGAACCAATCGAATTTAAGGAGATTGGAGCAACAGGAGCTTTACCAAATAATTGATAATTAAAAAGTGCAATTGCCTTTGCGGTATTCCAGCTCAATCCTCGTTGATATAAAGGAATCATCAAGCTTCCATCTTCAATTTTGCTATTTAAATCAGAAATATCCATTGTTTGGCTTTGCTTTGTAGGGTTAAAGTTTATAGCTGCTTGTAGTTTTTGTTTATTAATTTTCATTAAATTACCTTCCCTTTCTTTTCTTTAATTATATCACAAAAAAGTAGCAGCTCAACATATAATAACTATTTTCATCCAAAAAAGCATTTTTTTATCTAGCAGCTACTCAAAAAAATAAGAACCATTAATGCTGATGGACGGAATCGAACCGCCTTCTCCACGTTAAAACGGAAACAACTGTGGTGCTCTACCATTGCGCTAGTTCAGCATAATACAGAAATGCTTGCATCCACTATTTGAATTTTGTTACTCTTTGCATCTCTGTATCACATCACGGCGTGTGACAAAAAAATACTATGCAATTACGGAAGAGGAGCTTTCATCTCCTTATAAATTAATAGGCCGTGATAAAGCTGAGAGGTGGATTCAAACCACGCTTTTGCCACACGAGATCGGTTGTGTGCCCATCTTGGTTCTCAGCAAGCAATGTGACCCGTCTACATTGCTATATCACGATGTTAAATGTACGGGCGAAGAGGGCGGCCACCTTGATGACCTCCTTTCTTCTTAATCATCGTGATAAGGCGAATATCGGGAACTGCCCCCACGAGTGATTAGCTCGGTATCTAATTTACACATCCGCATAAAAGATTGGCGCTCTATTGAGGTTTTGTTTTGAAAAATTCGTACACGTTCATGTTGTAAGCACTCCATCTAATAATTAATCGTTAATGTAATACATAGAAGTTGAGTGCCAATCTTAAACATAAATAGCTATTTACTGAGAAGTCTACCGTTTCCATAAGTAGGTTCTCTACGTGGATTATGGTCATCTGCCACCATCGCGTCGGCTTGGTTACCGGATTCCACACTTTACTACGCTTAACAAGAGATCCCTATTGTGAGTATAGTAATGAGTCTTGAAAATACGTAGAGTAGTTAAAGGCTTGCTCGGGCACGTTATTTGAAAAGTAAAGTCGTTTCTGTAATCATTCGACAATACCATAATAAGGCTGTTTTTCTTGAAAATCACGCCAAAGTACCGCCATTTTACCGCCAAAACACCGCCACTTTACTTTTCAACTAAAACATTAGCAGGAATTATCCTCGCTGCTTCCCACAATGCTTCTTTCTGCATACGGTTAAAAGTACGCTCAGAGATATTCAGCTTCATTCTTACATCTGTTATTGAACGATGATGATGAACAAAGCGATTATCCAGTATAAGAGCATATAATTCATGCTCGTCTCCCTTTGAAGCAATGTACTTGAGAACTAGTTCACGTCTCTTCCATTCGTTTTGTGCATTTGTCCAATCGATCATACGACGATCAGGATCATATGTCCTTGCTTTAGGCTGTCCGTCAAAATCAGGCGATCCTAAAGTAATTTTCTTTTTTTGCGCTTCGTCCCTCCAATACCAATATTCTTCTAGCCACGCTTGGGCTTTGTCACATGATTTTTTACGGTCATACTTTTCAAATACGCTGTTCACTGTGTCTACTCCCCTTGTGATATAATTATTTTGTTATACATATATCTCAAGGGCGCTCTCACAGTAGAGCGTCTTTTTTTACGCTTTTTAACGCAATTTAACGCTTTTTCATAAGCTTATTATCAACATTCCGTTTCTATAATGCTCGTTTTCGTAATGTGCCAATCGTTTTGGGGTCTTAGATTTGATTGAGCGTAAATACCGTATGCTCATATGCTGATTAGCAGCAATTTCTTTATAAGTACCAGCATCAATGAATTCTTCACCCTTGTACAAGGCAATAATCTTTTTATTCGTTCGTTTCATTGCTTGTCTCCTATAACACGCTAATAATCCAGTGCCATAGCAAGATATTTGCTGAAATTAATCCGCCTAATACTAGCCCACAAATACAGGCACAGAATATCAGCACAATAACAGCAACTAAGGCACCCCATGCAGTTTTAACTTTGCTTGTCATTCTTTAGTTTCCTCCACTTTCGTTATTCATACTAAACAGCTCCAAACATTAGTAAGACAAACAATCCAAAGACTGCATATCCAATCATGTGCTTATCAAAGCCACATAAAATTTCCGTGATAATAATTGCTGTAAAACATAGCAGAGGAATGTATTTCAATAAATCCTTAATCATTCTTACTCTCCCGCTTCAATTTGTTTTCTTCTCACCGTTGACGCTTCTTGCGTCGGCGGTTTTTACTTTTACTTTTTGATTTTGCTATTAACACATTCTCTCCTTAGGCCCGTTCTAGATATTCAATATCAACATCAATAGGCTTGTACTTTCCTTCCGTCAATCCTATTTTCTTAATCTTTGCAATCATGTGGCTAGTTCCATTCACTCGCTTAATATTGATAATGTGGTACAGGTCACCGACTAGCCTAACAGGTTGATTATTGCGCTTTGCTAATCTTGCTTGTGTTGTTAGCATTAGTTGTCCTCCATCTTATGAGTTTCCCAGGAATAACTAACGCTCGTATCGACTTTGAACTTTTTATCGCATTCAATACAAGAGATCTCATGCTCACCATCTTCATACAATTCGGGATATTCAATTAAATCATCATCACTAATTGCAGCACCACAATAAGGACAAACTACATAATCACTGCTAAAAGTATCCGGTTCCCCTTCTTCAATGCTTTCTCTAATTTTCGCTAAGTTACGAAGTTTAAAGCAATCATCGCAATATCCGCCATTTACCCAGGCTAATTTGTCATTACTCTTCCTCCTCGTTCAGACAAATAATTTTGGCGGTGTGGGTATTGTCTTCTCTTGTGGTTTCCATAAATGCAAGCATTCGTTATGCACATTAATGTAATCCTTTTTAGCTGGGTGTAATTCCATTACAACTTCATCTTCGTTAAAGCACATATCTTTCAACACGCACATAACTTCCCACGTTGGTATTCTCTTCTGATTGACAGGAACAATTGATACATGATCCCAGCCACCACCATTGCTTGCGATAACTTCATATTTTCGTGCTTTGTACTTAAATTCAAACATCGCTCCATCATCACCTATACCGGTTATCTTTGTGATTAACGGCGACTTCAGCACCTCTTTAATTGATTTCATTTTTTATAAACACACTCCATTTCGTCTTGCTCCTCATAAATCAATTAAGTTAATAACAGCAACAGCAAAAGCAATAATTATCAATCCAATAATCAGGCTAAATGTTGTTTCAAGGCTAACTTTACAGATAATCATTGTGATAATAATTGCCGTTACACAGACAATCCCCACACATAACGGTAATTGCTTCACTTACTCCACCTCTTTCAGCTTTTGATCTGCCATACTTTCAATCCGCTTTCTGATATTTGAATCAATATTTTTCTTTTTGAATAATCATCGCTTCGCAAAATATTTATTTGCTTTAATTCGTTTTTTACTTCAACCCAATCAACCCACCCTGACTTTAGAACTTTCAATGTTGCTCTTTTTACTTTGGGATCATTAAATCCGGAACAATTTGTTTGCCAATCAAGGCCATTGATTTTTCTAACTTCTTTAGCAACTCTTATAAGTGTTTTACCTAGCTTATTTTCACCAAATAGTGCTAACTGCTTTGCAGAATATGATGTGTGCTCAAATCCATTACATGTAAGTCTTACATTTTCTACTTCAGCGCTTCCGTCATATCCATGAATAAGCTTTGTTGGGCTTGGCAATCCTTCTAAAAAATAAATTGGTTGTTTCACTACTTTGCAAAACCTTTTTGATTTTCTAGCTTCTCTAGCAGTTCTTCTTTGCGCTTTAACCTCACCCCAACAATGAAACTTTGGAAAATAAAAATCTGGAACATATTTCAAATTGCCAAAATGAACAGCTATCGGTTCGTACTCATAATCTATTTTTAGTAAGTCAAACATAACCGCCCATAAACATTCTGTTTTGCTTCTGAACGGGTACACACGAATATGGTTTCTCTCAGCACTTTTTAGGTATAACTTTTCCTTACGTTTCATCACTTCCACCTCTTAGGCTTTCTAGCCTGTTTATGCCACCACTGTGACCACTCATAGCTCGTATGATCGTGCCAAGCCATCATATGCTTAGCCTTTGCAATCTGGCGCTTACGAGTACGCTTTATTGGCTTATATCCACGAAGCATATGTTTGAAAACCTTAAGAAGTCGCTTAATTTCTGGCGATCTTAAAAAATCATCCACACTTTCTTGCGTAATCTCTATATTTTTAATATGCTTATTCATCCTTGTCCTCCGCAGGTTCTTTCATTGCATCAATTGCAGGTGCTAAATGCGGATTATCTTTCTTGAGTTGCTCTAACTCAGACTCAGTGAAGATTGTATTTGAAGTTGGAACACCATACGTAGACCAAAATTTTTCGGTCCATTGGTTGTTGAAGCCTAAGAATGTTTTTCCGAGCTTATCATCAATCCACCGCAGACGATACTTCTTTTCAGAAAAACGTTCTTCGACTGGCGTATCTCTTAATTGCTGAACTAAACCGAAAAGTATTGCAAGATTTCTAAAACTAATATCACCCAAGACTATATCGTCGGAGTTAAATCCAAAAGCAAGATCGTCCTTATCCGGAAAGAGAGTCATAAAGCTATAATCATAATCAGGCTCTTCGTCGTTATAAGTTTGTCGACTTTCATATACCTTAATTGCTTTAACAGAAGGATCGTACATTGCATATAATGTTTCGTTTACTCTTTTAATAAATTCTTTAATCTTCATCGAATAGTCCCTCCCTAGTAACTTCCTTTGTTAAATTAATAAGCTTTTTTAGTTCTGAATCGGTATCCTCATAGAATTTCAAGATAAAGTCACGGTAAACTTCGGGCTTAGAAGTAACTACCATTACGGTTTTTCCGCTGTTCATCACTTCAAGTTTGAAGTAGAGCTTTTCGTCACCAGTACCAGTTGTTAGTACATACGGCACAAATCGTTCATGGATTGGCGTGCTAGCAAACTCCCAGCATAGATCAGCAATCTTTTTCCATTCGTCAAACAGTCCACGGATTTTACCAACAGTTACCAAGTGGAACGTCTCAATTAAGCTAATTTTGAACGCTGGCATTTCTCCATGATTGAGATAAATTTCTAGCCAATTACCGTTTTGCTTAGCTGAAAAATTCATCCCGTTCAGTGTTACTTCATCAAGTTTCTTGATAAACACATCGAATATCATTACAGCCACACTCCTAAACAATTGCTAACTGTGCATTGGTCTGCTGAATTTCTTGTTGCAATTCAAACGGCGGATACCAGTTGTTGACAAAATCAACAGCCTTGTCAAAGTCTTTCATCGGTAAGTCGTTGTATCGGTCTTGATCGAATGTCTCACGATATGAACTAAACAATGCTCGATAGGTCTTAGCTCTGATATTCTTGTCACAGTATGCGTTGGATTTCTTACCGCCTAGAACATTGATAATCTTTGCGTTACGCTTCTTAGAAAACGAATGAGCCATGTTGCCGGGCAGTCCCATACGATCCTTAATGTCCCTAACGTCTGCTGAAAGGCTCTCATAGCCCTTAGCAATCAAACTAATTTGTTCAGGTAAGCTAAGCGGCTTCTGTTGTTGAAGTTGCTTTTCCATCCGGTTGAAAGCATCAATGTACTTCAACTTAAATTGAAGAGCTTTCTTGCCAGTAAAGCCCATTGCCAAAAGAGAGAAGCCATCACGGTTCATGTAATAAATACGGCGATCACGTCCATAACTGTCAGGTTGATTACTTTCAATAAACATCTGTCCAAAATTGGACACATCTTGTTTAAGTGCATCAATATCACGAAGTACGTGCTGATGTTTCTTTTCAAAATTCTGTGCTACTTGCAAGCTGGTTGTCACTGCTTGCCGATCACGCATGATTACTAATTCTTCTGTCATTCTTTAATTTCCTCCACTTCATAGATGGCTCACTTTACCGCTTTACCACCCGATTGTGTCTTAATGTCGTAGTCCAATGAATTGTGAATATCGTAATAATCGTGCATTGGATTACCAGTCTTCGCATATCGTTTAATATTCCCATGCTTATCATGTCTTATATGTTTATCAAATAGACTGTTAGGTACGCCCAGCACTTTCATTTTGAAATCATTCTCACGAGGAACAACCACTTCAACAGGAATACGGTACTTACTTTGAAACCAGCTGAATGTCTTTTTAGCATCACGGTCAATATTGTATGAAGTAAGTGAGCCTTTGACATCGTAAACATGTACTATTTTGCCCCTGTCGTCCCGTATAACGAAGTCTGGGGTATAAGTTACAGCTCTACCCATAACATCGCCCAAAGCGTATTTATCGGTAAGATAGAAGCGCTCATGATGTCTAAAGTGATACCCTTTGCCTCGAATAAAACGGTGATAGAAGTTGTACTCAACTCGGCTATCAAATTCAATTCCATCTTCGAAATACCTCTTTGCATTTCTCTTCATCGGTTATGAACCCCCATTGCATAGCCACAGGCAAAAATGCCAAGCAACAATAACAACTTAATCAGGAAAAACAATTTCTGCACCCCGCTCAGGCTTCACAGTAGCCTCGTAGTCACGTTCTAAACATAATGTGTCAAATACACCGTGCGCATACTCCAGACACGTTTCTCGTGCTTCTGCGCTTAAATTCTTGTTATTGATTGTTCCTTTAAGCTGATGAAGTAATGCTTCTTTCGTGACAGAACTTAATATCGTTTCATCTCTTCGAAATACTGGAGTAGCAATATAACGATCGATTAAATCGGCTATCATATCTTGCAAGTAATCAGCCATATCAAACGCTTCGTCTACTGACATATTCCAATAATCGGAATCGCTCCAGTCTTCCGGCCACCCTTCGTAATTACAGCCGAACGGTTGAGCAATGCTTGTAGCTTTAGGGTCAATATTCATGAACCAGCTCGTTTTATCTTTTTTATAGCTTTCACAATCTTGGTAGATACATATGCCATACATTCGATTACGAACCGCATAGACTTTAGGAAACTTATTTATTCGCTCAATTAATTCGCCAGTTGTTAAATGTTCTTCTGCATTCATGCTGTTGCCTCCTCCAAATCTCCGTTGTGATACATCGTCATGATTAAGTCGTTGCTAATGTGATAGATTCCCTTTCCACCACATACACAACACTTACGGCCTAAGTAAGTACCTTCCCCATTACAAGCAGGGCATATTGTTTTCATGTTAAATACCTTCTTTTATTCGCATATCGTCCATTTCGTTAAATGGCAAGCGATGATTAGGGTCACGAGTAACTAAACGGCTAATCGTTCGCTCTCCATAAATTCGTATTAATTCATCAGTTGTGTTGTTTGTTGTAATGATTGTTTGATGAACTGGCTTAATTAGCTTGATATTCTTCTCATTAGCCCGTTTACGCTCTTTTTCCGTGCCTTCGTATCGATTATTGGCAATACTGAATAAAAGTGCCTGTACGTCCTTACGAGCGCCAATATAGCCATCACCCGAAACTTTTTCGATACTTCCTCCATCAGCACCTAAGTCATCAAGCAGCAAAACATCGCATGTGTCCATTGCCCGTTTAAGGCTTTGCAATCGTTCTTTTCTATCCTTGTACTCGTACTGTTGACTAACTAACTCGCTCAAAGCAACGATTGAAACAAATAGAACTTGCTTACCGTTATGACGTAGCAGATTAAGCATGGCTAACGCTAATGAGGTCTTACCTACTCCAGCGTCTCCACTCATAACAACGTTTAAGTGGCCGTTAACCATTTCTTTAGCTAGGCTGAATGCCTTTCTGCCTAAATGCTTGGCTTGTTTTGGGTTCTCACGTTCATCTGGCTTCCAGTCTTTGAAATTGAATACAATTTCTCCAGAAGACCACAGAGACTTATTCCACACGGCTTTAGTCTTATTTCTTTGTAAGTCACGATTAAACTTGTTGTGCATTTGCTTGTCACGTTGCTCTTTAAATTCTTTAAGCCTTGGATCATGGATATTTACTCCAGCTTTTTCAAACAATTTAGGATCAATATTCCAACTAGCTTTTACAAATGCCATTTAGATCACCTCTAATCGTATATTCGCTTCTTTGGCTTGTTTGATACATTTTCTGTAATTAATACATCATCAAAGCGGCCGTTAAACCATGTAGAACCGTTCATTGGGTGATACCAACTGTTATTTTGTTGGCAATATGTTAGATACTTTTTTAATCGTTCTAACAGATATTCGTTAGTATGCTTAGTTGATGACTTCCTCCAAGCTTTGTAATGGTTAAAGGCTTGCTTCTTACCCTTCTTGTTTGGATACTTAGACCAAACTTCCTCAAATTCATTCTCAAGTTGTGACACACGTTGTGCATTGCTGTGCGATGCACTATTTATATTTGTTCTCTTATACTGTTCTTTTAAATTGTTATCTTTATACAAACGCTCGTTTACTACCCCTTTAAACGCCTGTTTACTACCCTCACCAACGTCTGTTGTTAGCCCTAGTAAACGTGCGTTGATAAGGGCGGGGCCAGCCTTGATTATTCTGCCAACAATTGCATTTGTATTTTTATCGTGGACTTTTGTTCTAACTATAAGTTTTTTCTCTTCGAGTAATTGGAGATAATTATTTACAGCTTGAGGAGTACAATCTAACCTTTTAGCAATCGTTTTATTGCTCATGAAGAATTTTCCAGTTGTATTAAGCATTGAAACTATTTCGCCAAGAAGTAATAATGACTTAGTTTTTTTTAATAAATCTTTATCCCTCGCGGCAAAAACAGGAATATTCAGAAATATTCTTGAGCCTTCAAATTCATCAGCCATTTAGCAACCTCCTAGAATGGCATATCGTCGTCTGTTACTTCTTCATCATGGTCTTGCCCCAACGATTGATTTTGGAATCGATCTTGAAGCGTAAAAGAGAAGTTTTGGACGCTCATTTCAACAGATGTTCGATCCTGACCTTGCTTATCTTTCCAGGTGCTAGTCGATAACTCACCACTAACAATAATTGGCTGGCCTTTCTGGAAGCGTTGGGCAATCACATCGCCCTGCCGTCCAAACACCGTGCATCTAACGAAGGTGTTATCATACTCGCCTTCACGGTTCTTTCTGGTGCTGTTGGATGCTACCGTAAAGCGAGTGACGTTGTATTGCCCTACCTGCTGTTGTTCTGGATCCCGAGTTAAACGTCCTATAATTGTTGCACTAATCATTCTTGTTACCTCCGTTATTGTAGTTGTTTAAGATCTCTTTAGCGGTTTTGACCATCTTCTGGTACTTGACTTCAATGCTGTCATCATTGTTGATGCCTGCCATTTGTCGAATTTGTTTGTTTGCACTATCTACGGTCATATCGCCACTAAAAGACTCAATTATTTGTTGTCTCAGTTTCTTATACTCCTGCTGGTTCTTCTGCAATTGGCTCATTTGTTTTTGTGGCGCTGGACGCTTCCGTGTTGGCTGTTGCCAAGCTGATGATCGTTGTTGCTTGTGGTACTCGTCAGTATCTGCATCCTTATTGTCATCGATTAAAAACAAGCCATTAAGTGCGTATTTGCGAGCGTAACTGGAAGCCGTGCCAGTTATCTGACTGTCATCCATTCCCTTCTTGTTGGCTGCCTCACGAGCATATCCTGTTGAGACAGTAGTTTTGTCGTTCTTATCAGTGAAGGTGGCAGTGGCCTTGATATAGTGCCAATCGCCGACCATGATTGGTTCATCAGACAAGCTCAGATGGTCGTTATCCTTCTTCAACAGGGGCTTGACCGCTTGAAGAATATCTTCCGTACTCCGATAGTTATAGCCACCGAATTTGTTGTATTGAGATTTTGGAGCTTTAAGCTCCATTTGAACTGTTAAAAGCGTCAAGGCTATTCCTCCTTATCTTTATCCTGAATTGGCAAGTTCTGTGCATCTTGCCGGATTAAATAAATTGCTAGGTCACACACTAGCTCGAACATCCGCATCGAAGTATGAGCTGTTTGATCAGGAACTTCTCCAAAAGAAAGCTGTTTGATCTTCCGAACATATTTGATAGCATCAATGTAGTGAGAGCTGCGATTATATGCTTCCTTAACTACTTCATTGGCCTTTTTTGACGCTTCTTGGTAGAAGTCACTTGCCCAATCCTTCTGCTCAGTCATGGGTGACACCTTCTTCCACTTGCCGATATGCTTCTGCTTCCGCTTCCTTGAGGTCTTGCTTCAAGCGGCTTCCTCTATCCATCTGGGTAAGCAGACGGCTAAGTTCGTGGGCTAAGCCAATTGAAATCTGATCATTTGATAATGCGTAATCGATGATAGTCAGTGACAGATACAGATTGTCGTGGATCCGTGATAAGCGATTTTTCAAATACTCGTTCATGGTGTATACTTCCTTTAGATAAATTTTTTGATTTGTTACTTATTGCCATCGGATGTGTCAGATCCGGTGGCTTTTTTTGCGTTTAAATCCCATAACATTAGTGAGTAGAAGAACAGTAAGAACACTGCTCCGCCATAGTCACCAACGCCTGCGCAATAGGTGATCCATGCACCCATTAGCATTGCTAAGAGGTTCGAATTAACTATTTTTGTTAACGTCATTTGTTCCATCTTCTTTCTCTAAAAACATCTAAGCTAACGTCTAATGCATCAGCAATCTTACACATGTTTTTGAACGGTGGTTCCTTCCCATCGTTTTTGTAGTTATAAATTGTTGTTAGTGGTATGCCTGTCATTTTAGATAAGCGATAAGCTGTCATATTTTGCTTGTCTAACTGGATTTGTATGCTATTCCACAACATCTTGTATAAATCAACCCTTTCTATATCCATATGTAGTGCTATAATCAAAATTACGATTATTTACGTAACGCTCCTTCGTGTAAATCAATCGTAAATTCAATTAAAGTGAGGTGTAATTGATGTTCTTTAGTCTTCGAAAATCATCTGATGGACAATATTATTTCGTTATCAAATCGGATAATCAGGAAGTAGTTGCTACTAGCGAAACCTATATTCTCAAGGAATCAGCTAAACATACCATCAATGCAATTAAGAACGGTATCAATCCTGATACTCCAGTATTTGATATTACTGATGACTAATTATTCGTTTGACCTTATTAGCTAGAGTTAGATTTTTCGCAGCTTGTTCTTCAAGTTGGAAAGCAATCTTCTCTAGCTCTTTTTTATTTTCTTCATCCATAAATCGTTACCTCCTTAATGTTTCTTCCGATACTTCGGCTTCAATACATTCAGCTTTTCGCCTTCAATTACGTTGACGATTGCTCCAATTAAGAAGCAAGCCATAATTGCGAGCCACGGAATTGCTAGTCCTAACATCAACTCACCTCCTTAGAACGTGCTTCGTAGATCATTTCAACGATTACATCGCTCAAATCTTTTGGTATTGTCTTCTTTGAAAGGTCAGGAATAACGTTCCCGTCCTTGTCTACGTTGATTATCTCCATCTGATCAGCTCCTTTCTTTTGCTATAATTAATGCATCTCCTATGAAAGGAGGTGTATAAACATGCTTAAATTTTTCCTGGATTATTGGACGCCAATAGTTTCAACTATCTCTTTCTTTGTTAGTCTGTACTTGCTAATTATTCACTGGCTACAATCACGAACTCACATTTCTTTTGACGAAATCCATTGCTTAGAATTTTATGAAGTTGAAACTATCTTTCTCATTACAATTACTAATAAATCTAGTAAGCCAATAGCTATAACTAACGCTTCGTATGGTATTCAAAAACTAGTTAGAACTAGTTATAGGAAATTCTTAGGAAATAATTATTTTGCTTATACATCAAATTTTCCTGTAAACATCAAACCAAATGAAACGGTCGAAATATTAATGTATTTAGAACCAGATTTTGACGATCTAACGAAAGAGAACAATCATACGTTGACGTTAATTACATCCAAGAAGAAAGTATCAACAGTCATTTCAAAACCTGGATCCATGACGACACCATCGCAATTAGCGAAACTAACATCAAAAGTACGTAAAGAATCGTTTTAGAATTTTTCATTTAGTCACCTCCTTGGTGGCTTTTTTATTTTGCTTAGTCAACTGCATTCACCTCCAGCAGTAATTCTGATTGCTCAAGCACTGGTAAGATTCCGTGTTCCTTGAGCGTGTCGTAGATGAACTTTCGCCCTCGTTGCGTCCACTTAAGATTGTTGTGGACACCCTTGTTGTCGTTGTAGGCAAACGGTTCGTACTGCGTGTAGCCCTTGCCGTCATACTTGTGGTAAAGCACCCAGTGCTTGCCTTGCTTGAACTGAATGCCGTACTTATGAAGCAGTTGGTTAAATTCCCGGGCTGACATGCCGTAGTCCTTAGCAATCTCCGTGACAGTCATAAGTCCCGGGTTGTGCATCTGAGTGTCGTAGTAATCGACTTTCGGTTGCTGTTCCATCAGCTTCTTAGCTTGATCGGCTGCCAGCTGTAATGCTTCTGCCATGTTTTGTGGAATCTGGAATTGTGGCCGTACGACCAGCTGCTTCTCGTAGTCGTTGAACAGGCTGACATACTGAGCGGTGAACAAGGTTCCCTTCTTACCAGTTAACTTGTTGCCCACGAATTCGCAGCCCTGCTTGGTCAGCAGGTAGCATGGACGGAACTGACCGTTTGCATCTTTGTAATTGCTTTCGATGAAGAATTGGGCCGGGCTCAATTTTGAGCCGGGGCCTAAATCCTTGATATATTGGCGAATGTCACGCATTAGGTTCTTATGACTCTTACCAATCATCTTGGCGACTTCCCGACTATCCAAAGTCGGTTGTCCGTTGAAATTAAATAACTGTGGTTGCATTTGATTACCTCCTTAAATGTTAATTTTCCATTCCAGCATATATAGCAAACTTCTTTCGCCATGCATTAGATTTTTCACCATGCTGTTTTTCAGCAATAACAGAACTAACATACATCTTTGAAAGCCCAAATTTTTTAGCAATAGCCTGCTGTGTTGACGGTTGAAGTCCAGCTTTTTTATTTCGCGATAATTGAATTGTCATTCGTTCGCTATATGTGAGACCTGACATTTTTATCGCCTCCTTTAGTTAATTGTCGATATTTGTTGACAATAATTAGTTTTTAGACTATTCTTAATTTAAAAAAATAAACTTACAAATAAGTTTGTTTAATTTGAATGCTTTTAGTCTTTTGACTATCGTCAACTTTTGTAAGTATCCATCAATCAGCTTACAAGTAATACTATAATAGTCTTTTGACTAATTGTCAACTATAAAAATAGTCTTTTGGCTATTTAATTTAAAAATAATATGAAAGGCTGTTGTGGTAATGGATTTAGCTCAAAGAATAAAACAATTAGCAAGTAAACGTGGGATTACCATCGCTGAATTAGAGCGCAAAGCTGGAATATCTAACGGTCAAATTTCTAAATGGAATGTTAGATCTCCCAAAACCGAGAATCTTGAGAAAGTAGCTAAATATCTCAATGTATCTTTAGACTATTTAACTGGCAACTCAGATAGCAAAAATACAGCTGATCTTGCGTCAAAAGATACTGTCTTTACGTTCGAAGGGAGGGAAATTCCGCCTGAGGATTTAGAATATATGAAACGTTTATTGCGTGGTGATGATAAATGATTTATGAACAAGTAGATGAAGCGTGCGATTATTTGCTAGAAAAAGCTAGTGAGTATCACATTGATGTTAAGTGGAAACATTTTTCGCCTACTACCCCACCAGGTAGTAGTTATGAATACAGACGTGTAGTAATGAATCTTGATTGGCATAGACCCGAAGAACTAATTTTTCAATTAGCGCATGAGCTTGCCCATGTTATTCACGGTGACGTTGGAGATGTGGTCTTTTATCATGCAAGCTTTACAGGGAAAGAATCAGTTGAATATAAAGCGAACGTTGGAGCAGTTGAATTATTGGTTCCTTTCTATTGTCAAGGAACTGAAATTCAATGTGTCAACAGCGCTAATTTTATGCAATCTTTTCATGTGCCTCACTATCTTGCGAGTGTCGTAAGTGAAAAGATCCGAGAATATTATAAAAAATAACCTACGTCCAGTCGTGATCGACGTTAAAAGCTATATTAGGGAGGAAACGGATTAATGAAATGCTTTGTATGCAAAAATAAGATCGGATTGCTTGATGATAAAGGATTTACCCAAGACCATAAATTTATCTGTTATCAAGACATTAATAAACTCTTCGATGCTGATAAAGCTCGTAAGCACTTTGTTCCTGCTGACCTTAAAAGAGAAATCAATCAGATGACAAGTACTGCAATACTAGAAGCTATTAATCGGGGAAACACCGGAAGATTATTCTGCCCTTATTGTGGTAGTAGCAACGTTCAACCATTAGGGCAACATCACAATAACTTCTCTGCCGGGAAAGCTATTGGCGGCGCTGTATTAACCGGTGGGATTGGTGCTGTCGCTGGCTTTTTAGGTAAAAATACAAATCAAACTGATTTTGTATGTATGGACTGTGGAAAGCAATTCAAAAAATAAATTCGGGGGATTTTATGAAAAAGATAGGTTTAATATGTATCACATTGCTAGCGGGTGTTAGCTTAGCAGCTTGTAGTAATCAGCAATCAAAAAGCACAAAGGCTTCTAATGATAGTAGCCTAAAAGCTGAAAATTCTTCTTTAAAGAAGCAACTAAGCAAGAAACACAGGCAAAATAAAAAGAAGAAGCAAAGCAATGATAATCAAAGCTCTACTTCTTCTAATACAAATAGTAATTCAAGCAATCAACAATCTTCTACTCAAGTAAGTAGCACACAACATACTAGCACAGCACAAAATAACGCTCAACGCCAGTCTCCTGCACAGCCACAGCAACAAGCGACGCCTTCACAAGATCAGCGCCCTGATGACGTTCCTGCTAATTTCAAAGAATACACATCTTACACAACTGATGGTCACAAGATGACGCAATGGAACGATGCAGGGTCTTATTGTGGTGATCCTGATACTCAATACGAAACAAATATCAAGATGAACCAAGCAGCAGAACGAATTGCTAATGGTCAAGTGCCATAAAGAAAGGATGTGATTATCATCGACCGTGAACCATGGCCTCCGGTAACCGTATTAACATCTTTACTTCCAATTGTTCTTTTCTTGTTTAACACAAAAATAAGCGCAAGCGATTTTTCAAAACTATGGTTAGCAACAGTTTTAACGGCTATTATATTATTTGCTTTTTATCTTAATGCAATTTTTGTTTGTAGTAAAAAACATGATTATATTAGTAATCTAAAACCAAAAGCTGATAGTTATGATGAAATATGCAATCAAAAAGTACGACAGTCCATCCTGCCTAACAAAGACCAAAATATCAGCATCACGATTAATAATAGTGATAACAAAACAAATGAGATTAAAAAAGAGGGCCATAACAAATAATATTAAATAGTTTCAAACGTAAATCTTGACGATCTGATAAAAAGGCCTTGTTAATTGCTTCTTGAGCATTTAATGACTTATCCTGACTCATCAACAATGTAGCATAAAGTTTTACACAACTTTCATCGCTTAGTCTATTGGTGAAGAATCGAATTAATAACTTCAAAAACATTGTTACCTCCGAGGTGTAAAAAATGACAAATGCAAATTATATAAATAAAATCGTTGCTTTTTATCCTTATGATGGAAAAGAAATTGACGATAATTCAAAGAATCACATACCTAATTTTTACCTCAATTACACAAACTACCCTATCAACGCTAACGTAGCATTTTATATTGCTTTCGCGGGTGTTAAGCTAAATGATCGAAGAATGTCAATTCATCTAACAATAAGTTGCGATGACGGGACAACAAAAGTAGATACTATTTTTGATTTAGATACGTACACTTTGGGTCAAAAAAATATTATTAAAGAATTAGACATTAATTCTGGAACTTTCTCTTTATCACCTGGAGCGTTCCCTGTTGATAAAGGAATCCATTGCTATACTGCAACGGCAATATTCAAGGATAGCCATGGATTGATTTGGGACACAGCTAAAACATGGTTCCTTACCAAGCCACTTGCTGAATAACCTTATTATATTTTAATTAAAAAATAATATCAAAATTAAACCGGTCGAATTCGACCGGTTTAAAAAGACACCATAAAGAACACATGTACGAAAGGACGTGATTAGGGACATGAAAGTAGCACTTTATGTCCGTGTCAGGTATCGACACTAGAACAAGCAGAAGAAGGTTACTCAATTAATGAACAAAAAGATAAGCTTAAAAAGTATTGCGAAATCAAGGATTGGACGATTGTTAAAGAGTACGTAGATCCTGGTCGCTCCGGATCAAATATCAATCGCCCCAGCATGCAACAGCTTATCAAAGATGCAGATACAGGATTATACGATGCTGTGCTTGTCTATAAACTCGACAGATTGAGTCGAAGTCAAAAGGACACTCTTTACCTTATCGAAGATGTCTTCCAAAAGAATAATATCCATTTCATTAGCTTATCAGAGAATTTCGATACTTCAACCGCATTTGGTAAGGCAATGATTGGAATACTAAGTGTGTTTGCTCAATTAGAACGTGAGCAAATTAAGGAACGAATGTCGATGGGAAGAGTTGGTCGTGCTAAGTCTGGTAAGATCATGGAATTCAATAATCCTGCATTTGGTTATGAAATTGATGGTGATAATTATAAAGTAGATCCGTTAAGGGCTGAAATAGTGAAACGAATTTACAAGATGTATCTTAGTGGCACGTCAATTAATAAGATAAAAGAAACACTTAATTCAGAAGGGCATATCGGGAATAAAAAGAACTGGTCTGATACTAGAATAAGGTATATTCTTAGCAATCCAACCTACCTTGGCAAAATAAGATATGATGGAAAAACATATGATGGTAAATTTTCTCCAATTATTGACGAGGAAACGTTCAACAAGACACAGAATGAATTAAAAGAACGCCAAACGGCCACCTATAAGCGGTTCAATATGAAGCTTAGACCCTTCCAATCAAAATACATGTTGTCAGGATTACTACGTTGTGGCTATTGTGGCGCTACTCTCTTCGTTAACTCTTACGTATATAACGGCAAACGCAAACTTCGTTATAACTGTCCTAGCACATACAAATCAAAGCAAAAGACAAGGACGTATAAAATAATGGATCCTAATTGTCCTTTCAAGCTCGTATATGCTAAGGACTTAGAACCTGCTGTGATAAATGAAATTAAGAATTTAGCATTAAATCCTCAATCGATACAGAAACCGGTTAAGAAGAAACCTAATATTGATGTGGAAGCAATTCAAAAAGAATTAGCGAAAGTCAGAAAGCAGCAGCAAAGATTGATTGACCTCTATGTTATTTCTGATGATGTTAATATTGATAATATCAGCAAGAAAAGTGCTGATTTAAAGCTTCAAGAAGAAACGCTAAAAAAACAACTCGCACCGCTTGAAGATCCAGATGATGACGATAAAATTGTTGCTTTTAACGAAATATTAGCTCAAATAAAAGACATTGATAGTCTTGACTATGATAAGCAGAAATTTATCGTAAAAAAGTTAATTAAAAAGATAGACGTATGGAACGACAATAAAATTAAAATCCACTGGAATATTTAATTTTTGGGCGCTTTACGCCTTTTTTCGTATATTAGGTATTTCCAATTGAAACTGGGATCGGGGGCCAATTAGGACACTTAGCTATCATCTTCGGTTTCGGTTCAATGCTTGGTAAATTAGTTTCTGATGCTGGTGGTGGCTATCAGATTGCAACAACCCTGATTAATAAGTTTGGTCGGCGCTGGATTCAAATTGCTGTTATCCTTGCCTCCTTTATCATTGGATTAGCATTATTCTTTGAAGTTGGGCTTGTGGTTGTGTTACCAATCATCTTTATCATCGCCCGCGAGCTTGATATGCCATTGATGTACCTCGGTATTCCAATGGCGGCTACCTTAAACGTTACTCACGCTTTCTTACCACCACACCCCGCTCCAACCGCTATTACAGACATTCTTGGGGCTAACCTTGGACACGTATTGCTGCTTGGTATTTTAGCCGCAATCCCAACAATCATTATTGCTGGTCCAGTTTATAACTGGGTATTACAAAAAGTTTATCCGCGTGTTTACCGTAAAAATATTGATATTTCAGTTCTTGGTGAATATAAAGAATTCAAGCTTGAAGAAACGCCTAAATTCGGTATCTCCGTTTTAACTGCAATGATGCCAGTTATCTTAATTGCTGTCGCTACTATTTGTTCATTTATTTTCCCTAAGAACAATCCAGTTAATGAATTCATTCAATTTATTGGTGCTCCTGACCTTGCAATGCTTCTTTCATTAATCTTCGCAATCTTTACAATGGGATTATGGCGAAACAAGAAAATGGAAGAAATTTCAACCGCCCTTGCCGACTCAATCAAGCAAATTTCTGTAATGCTTTTGATCATCGGTGGTGGTGGTGCCTTCAAGCAAGTCCTTGTTGATGGTGGAATTTCTAAGTACATTTCTGGATTATTTGCTCAAACTAGCATTTCACCAATTCTAGCTGCTTGGTTAATTACTGCTTTATTACGGATGTCACTTGGATCCTCAACAGTTGCTGCGATGACCGCTGCCGGCCTTGTGGTTCCAATGGCTCACCAATTTGGCGGTAACTCAATTATGGCAACATTGATGGTTCTTGCCATCGGTGCTGGTTCTGTCTTTTGTGGACACGTTAATGATGCCGGTTTCTGGATGATCAAAGAATACTTTGGCCTTTCATTAAAGGAAACTTTACTTTCGTGGACAACTTTAACTTCCGTCTTAGCACTCGCTGGGTTGGGAGCCGTCTACGCCATTTCATTATTTGTCTAAGTCAATTTAAGCGTCCTAGTGAATTAGCTAGTGACGCTTTTTGTATGGTTTGGTATTCTTAATAATAGTAGAACTATTAAGGATGATGAATAAACAAATGACGCAACATACTACTATCGCTGACGTTGCTAAAGCAGCTGGTGTTTCAGCGACTACCGTTTCACGTATTATTAATGGTCGTTATGATAAAATGCGCCCAGCAACGCGGAAACGGGTGGAAAAAGCAATTAAAGACCTTCAATTTGTTCCAACCGCTTCTGCACGACAGCTTCGCCAAACTCATAGTCACGTTGTTGGAATCCTCGTTGGAGATATTTCTAACCCCTTTTCATCTTTACTTGCCAAAGGGATCGATGATGTTTTGCAACAAGCGGGCTATGATATCCTCCTCATGAATACGAATAACTCGCGGGAAAATGAAAGTCGTGCTCTTCAGCGTCTATATCAGCAACGAGTTGACGGAATTATTGTCCAGCCTAATTCCCGCCACTTTAGTCAATTTGCCCCTACTATTCACAATGATATTCCCCTCGTGATTGTTGACCGTGAAGTTGATGACCAGCCTTCTACAGTTGGGAAGGTCACTTCTGCTAATCGTGATGCTTGTTATAACCTCGGTAAGATTCTTTATCAAAATGGTTATCAGAATATTTTAACTGTCAGCGCGCATTTTGCGGAGGCATCGGGTCAAATCCCTCGAATTGCCGGTTTAAAGGTTGCTGCTGCTGATAATGGGCTAAGCTATCACAATATTGAAACTCGGGGACATGATCGGCAGTGGCTTGCTAAAATGTTTTTGCAACAGTTAAATGAACTCAAAGGCAAAACTGCTGTCGTTTCATTAATGGGGCCCATTTTATTTGATCTTTTAGCGATTTTTAAGGAACTAAACCTTTCCTTCCCTGACGATCTTGGCTTAGTTAGCTTTGATGATTGGGAATGGTCGCAATATGTCGCTAATGGAATCTTTCTGTTGAAGCAAGATATGGAGTTAATGGGTAGCTTAGCAGCTAATAAGCTTTTAACACAGATTAACCAACAAAGTACCATCAGTTCCACTACCCTTTTACCAGTTGAAATCATTGCACACCAGTCACTTTAGCATATAATATTACAAAGAGAATTAAATTGAGTTTTAAAGGAGAACAATAAATGAACTACTTAATTGGTGTTGACGTTGGAACCTCTAGCACAAAGGCCGTTTTATATGGTCAAGATGCACAGGTGATCACACAAGCTAACTATGGCTACGAGTTGCACCGCAATGCCGCGGGAATGGCAGAACAAGAGCCAGAAGAAGTAATCAATGCTGCTGAACAAGCTATCCATGATGTGGCTACGGCAGCTGATCTCAGTACGGGGAAACTACTAGCAGTTTCAATCTCAAGTGCAAACCAAAGCCTCCTCTTATTAGATAAAGATAAGAAGCCCTTTTCACGGTTAATCACCTGGGCTGATAGTCGAGCTCAGCGCGCGGCAGATAACCTCAAGATGATGACTGAAGGACAACAATTATATATGAAGACGGGGGTTCCTGTTCATCCCATGTCAACATTGACAAAGCTCCTTTGGTTAAGGGAAGACGAACCAGATTTATTTAGTCGCACAGCATATTTTGCTGATATTAAGGCTTACCTTTTCTACCGATTATTTAATGAATTTAAGGTTGATATGTCAATCGCTTCCTCAACTGGCTTGATGAACCTTAAAACTTATGATTGGGATGACCAGGCTCTTCGGGTTGCAGGAATAACCAAAGATCAACTGCCTGAAATTGTCGATGGAACAACTCAAGCAACTGGTTTAGTGCCCGAAGCCCAAGAAAAACTAGGAGTACCAGCTGATACGCCATTTGTTTATGGTGCTTACGATGGTGCCCTTTCAAATATTGGTGTTGGTGCAACCAAGCAAAATACAGTAGCAATTACAATCGGTACTTCCGCAGCTGTACGAGTCGTAACTGATCATCCTGTTATTGACCCAGAACGTCGCCTCTTCTGCTATGCTATTAATAAAGGATTGTGGGTCGTTGGTGGTCCGCTTAATAACGGTGGCGATGTCTATGAATGGGCAGTAAAACACCTTGTCGATAGTAGCGCAGTTAAAAACGAACAGGTCGATCCTTATACTTTGGCAAATCACGTTATTGAAGGAGTACCAGCAGGCGCGCATGGGCTTCTCTTTCATCCCTTCTTGGGCGGTGAACGGGCACCATTGTGGAATGCTAAAGCGCGTGGTAGTTTCTTTGGGCTTTCTCATATCCATACACGGGCTGATATGCTACGAGCAGTTATGGAAGGAATTAGCATGAACATTGCAACAGTCTTCCAAGCAGTACGAGCGTTAGTCGGTGAACCAGCGAGTGTTACTGCAACAGGTGGCTTTGCTCGCTCAAAAGTATGGCGCCAAATGCTTGCTGATATCTTAAACTGTCCGGTTAACGTTCCTGACTCATTTGAATCTGGCTGCCTCGGGTCAGTAGTTATGGCTATGCAAAGCCTGGGAATGATCGATAGTCTTGATACACCACAGAAGTTCATTGGTAAGGTTAGTTCTTACCAACCAGATCCAGCCGCAGTAAAAGTATATCAACGCTATACTCCACTCTTCCAACAAATTGAAGATATGCTTGCTCCGGCTTATTCTGAAATCGCTAAACTACAAGAACGCCAAAACAATTAAAGAATCAAAAAATCGATCTTACAATCATTTTCCGATGTGAGATCGATTTTTTAATTATGACTATTCTGTTAACAGGTTCTTAATATTACCTTTAGCATTTCAAAAAGCAATGTAAAACGCTTCCAAACATGTTACTATTAGCTTGTACTAAAAAATTATTTATAGAAAGGAAGTGGTACTAATGGCCGCATGGAAAAAATGGTGGGTTTCATTTGTAATGATGCTTCAAGTAATCGTTGGAATTGTTGTCGTATCATTATGGTTTTATCGTGACCAAACTTGGACAATTCCAGTTAATGATTGGCTTTATAGCCCCATCGGTCAAAGTTTCTCAGCAGGAGTCGCAGTATTTTTAATCATTGTTGCTTTAACCGTAATAGCAATTGCTGTTTTTCGTCCCACAACAACTAAACAAATGACAATCGCTAGAGATGGTGCTAATAAAGTTCAAATTGATCAACATGCAGTTGAACATAGCTTAACTACTTCAATTGCTAAATTTGACCTTTACAATCCCGTAATTAAACTCAAGATGCACCGTAACAATCACAACGCAGACGTCACCGTTCATGGAATGCTCTCTAAGAGGACCAATCCAAAACTAATTCATACAGTACTACTCCAGACAATTAAAGAAAACCTTAAACGGGACTTCGACATTGATCTTAATAAATTACACATTAAGCTAAGTCCCTACTCAAACAAAGAATCAGTCAACATTGTCTAAAAAGGAGGTACTATATGAAACTTGCTACAATTGGCGTTATCTTAGGACTGCTTATCAGTATTAGTTGGATTATGTGGGGCTTTTTCCCAATGATCGGTATTCTATTAGCTGTCACTATCTTGGGCGGAATTGGCTATATTCTTGATGCAAAGGGCTATTCATTAAATAAACTTGCGATAAAAATGTTAGATAAATTTGCCAACTAATTCAAGGAGGAATTAATATGACAACCACTACAAATAATAAAACAATTGATGAGCAATTAACATTCGATGATCAAGTAATTGAAAAAATCGCTGGGATCACCGCTAGCAAAGTTCCTGGAATCCTTTCCCTTGATGGAAATATGTTTAGTGAATTAGCAGATAAAGTAACTTCCGGAAGCAATCCAACCAAGGGTATTAATGCCGATGTTGGTGAAAAGCAAGTCGCATTAAAAATGGAAGCTACCATCGAATATGGCAAAAGCGCTCCAGAAATTTTTAAGGCTGTTTGTTCTGAGGTACAACACGCAATCAATAAAATGACTGGCTTGAATTTAGTTAAGTTTGAGCTACATATCAATGATGTTAAAACAAGAGAAGAAGTAGAAAAAGATACAAAATAAGGGAACGAGCCAAGTATCACGGGCACTTTCGTTTTCAACATGAAGCCCCTATATGCAACATAGGCCTCCAGCGTTCGGCTTTACCGGGCATTGGGGGCCTATTTCCGTTTGCTTCCTCTGAAATGTGACTGAACTTTTATCACACTCTTTTACATAATAATCATTTAAAATGGCGGCCTAAAATAACTAAATCACGTTTAATCCCATCAAGCTCTGCTACTTGTGGTAAAAGGCCCCATTGAGTAAAACCAAACGATTTAAATAACTTTAGGCTTGGAATATTATGGCCAAAAATATAAGCCACGATTGTATCAACTGCTAAATTAGGCAATTGACCAATAATGAATTCCATGGTTTTTGTACCAACTCCTTGTTTCCGTAACCGTTGATCAAGGTAAATAGCAATTTCACTAGTATGATTATATGCTGGACGACCATAAAAATATTCAAGGGCCACCCACCCGAGAACCTCATTTTGATGTTCAATTACCCAGATTGGATGATTTTCGTCAAATGCTTCAAACCATTCTTTGCGTTCGTCAACCGTTATCGGGGTGAGATCTGCAGTCGCTAACCGTGATGGAATAATTTGATTATAAATTTCAACAATTTTGGGTAAATCTTCAAGTGTCGCTTTGCGGTATTGTAACTCCACTATACTTTCCTCTAAAAAATTTCCTGAACTAATTTTTCTGAACCATTCGAACTAACCTAATCATCATACTTAATAAAATTCCGATTGATGCTAGCAAGGTATATCGCCGTAATTGTTGATTTTCTTCAGTTAATAATTTTATTTCTCGTCGCATAGCTTTTTTCTTCACTGTAAGCACCGCCTTCATTAATTCTAACAAGATCATCATATCATATTATTTGCGATTGCTTCTTAATATTTTATCTTTATCCTGTTAATGACTATAATAAAAATCATAAGGAAGTATGTAGAGGGTATGATTTTTAACGATATTATTAGTATTTTATTATTTTGCGCGTTTGCTTATCTTTTTAATTTTAACTTTCACCGCGATAACTATGCCTATGCTATTGTGATGTTTATCGGCATAATGGTATTTTATGGCGATTTTTACCATCATCTCCCAATCAACTGGAAATTGTATATTTTGCTTATTGCTACTTTTTTATGAGCTTTATTCACAATCTTCATGGGGAGACAAGCATTAATTAAACCAGCTCAACGTAAACATTTTTCCTATGCAACAATTATTGGAATTTTTGCAATTATTATCACTTTTATCTTCAGGATTATTCTTTAAAAACAATAAGGGAGCATGATCATGAAGTCGTATCTGGCTTCTATCACGCTCCCTTATTATATTGCTAGCAATCGTGTGCTCGATCAATTTGAGAATTTAAGTCTGTATTACTAAGATCCAGAACTTCAAGATTATCTGTTAAAACGCGTTTAGGACTGACAAGTGGCATTGTAAAGTAACGCGGGTTAAACCTTACTTCCATTTCATCATCAAATTGAACTGCTGTATGGTCTTTAATAAAAACATCCCCTAAATTAGAGGTAATCTTTTCATTATAATCGGGGGTATCTAAATCCTCTTTGACAAGGATTAGTCGATAATCACCATCTAAACTGCAACCCCCAACGGCAGAAAATGGACCAACCCCATCATCAAAATCTAGGAGTATCTTCTTAGATGACAGTTCATAACGCTGTAAACGTTCGATAGCTTGATCAGTAAATGTGATATTCATTAATATCAACCCCATTTCTTAAAATCTGTACTTATATTTTAACTAATTAAGAATAAGCTTTGAAATTTAAAGCTCAAAAAAACTGAGAAAAATCGCAAAATCTTTCTCAGTTTTTTAAATTAATTTATTTATTAACCTTCGAATGCATCAGTCAAAGGAGGAACAACTTGCTTCTTCCGTGATACAACACCCGGTAAATTCATCCGCTTGTTTTCGTTAAGCTTCTTACCAAAGGCTGCTTCAACCTTTTCAGCAGGATCACCAATAACTAATAACTCTGAGTCACTGTTTAAGATGTTAGTAGCGATTAATAAGAATAAATCATAATCGTTATCATCCATCATACTTTGCATTTGACTTTCAAGATCAGCTTGACGAGCAAAAACATCATCTAAATCAACGGTGTTAACTTGACCAATACGAACTTTCTTGCCGCCAAGTTCAAAGGTCTTAGCATCACCATCAACGATATCAGCATCAGACTTAGCACCAAGGTTAGTACCAGCCTTAAGCATTTCAATGCCGTACTTTTCGTAATCTTCAACACCAGCGATCTTTGCTAAGTACTTAACAGCTTCACGATCGTGGTCAGTTGTAGTTGGTGACTTCAAAAGCAAGGTATCAGAAATGATAGCAGAAAGCATCATCCCAGCCAAGTTAGCGGGAATATTAATGTGCTTTTCTTGGAACAATTCTGTAATGATTGTACTTACACAACCGTAAGGACGAACAGTTGCCCAGAGTGGTTGAGCCGTTTCAAAGCCGGCAATTCGGTGGTGGTCAACTAAGTGCGTTACAGTGACCTTGTCGATATCATTAACACTTTGTTGTGGTTCGTTGTGGTCTACAAGCATTACCTTATCTACTTCGTTTGCAGCGGTTTCGATTACGCGTGGTGCTTCCATACCGAAAGTCTTCAATGCAAACTTAGTCTCATCATTTGGTTCACCTAAAGCAACTGCTTCAGTTTCGTATCCCAATTGATTTTGGAAGTATGAAAATGCCATTGCAGCGGTAATCGCATCTGTATCAGGCTTTTGGTGTCCAAATACTAATTCTTTGCTCATATAAATTCCTCCTGTGTGTTCACTACTTTAATCTTAGTTATTTCTAGTAGGTGAAACAATCTACATTTTCTATTCTATCATGGAAGTTAATAGATTAAAGAACAATTATTAAATATCTTTCCTATTATGAATAAAATCTTTTAAGATCTGCCACATTTGTTCATGCTGACTGTTAAAAAAACGTGGTGGTTCTTTATCTAACGAAAAATATTCAGTAGTTGTCGTTTCTGTAATTTTGGGCTGATAATGCTTAGCGCTACTTTCTTCAACTAAGTAAAAAGCATTAACTGGTTGAACGCGGTCACCATTAGGATAAGTGTAAAAATTCTGATCAAAAATTGCTAGTCGTTTGACAGGCACGACTTCAATTCCCGCATCTTCTTTAAATTCCCGCTTTACAGTTTGCTCAAAAGATTCGCCAAATTCCATGTAGCCGCCTGGGAAACCCCAATCACCAGTGTCCGCCCGTTCTTGAAGTAAAACAGCCTTCTGCTTGTTTAAGAGTGCCCCAGAAGCACTGGTCATTATTAAGGGACGATTCCCAACTAAATCACGAATTTCTTTAATATACGCCAAACTTTTCGCCTTCTTTTAATTTTGGCTAACAGGTTCTTCGGATAAAACATTCGTTTGTTTCATTCGAAGTTTTATTGGTTCCCCTTGCGTATCGGTATCAATTACAAAAGTTCCATTTGACTTAATCGAACTTAGATGATGGTCAGTAGCCATTATATCTTGGAATGCTGGCCGGTTAGTAATAGTCTCAAAAGCACCTTGATAATCATGGTCGTAAGCAAGGAAGTCTGCAATTTCATGAGGATGTGATTTCAACCGCCGAAGGACAAGTTCGCCCCGCCGTGCTCGTGCCCCAACTTCAATCTCATCAACTGGCATTTCCTTAAATGCACCTCGTTGAGTAATTACAGCAATATCTTGACCATCCTTAACCAAGATTTGATCTGCTACTTGGTCATCATCTTTCAAATTAATGGCCCGTACACCAGCTGTCCGGATTCCTGTTACAGGAACATCTGCAACATCATACCGCACTGCATATCCTTGGCGACTAATCGTCAATAGTGAACGGTTCTCATTTGTTGGTTCATAGTAATCAACATTTACAACTTGCGCATTATCCCTAAGCTTAATTGCGACACTTGCATGGCTCTTGTAACGTGAACCAGGCTTATAGTCATTAAAGGCCGTTTGCTTTACTTGACCATCGCTAGTTCCCATGATGATTGTTCCTGGCTGATCTAGTTTATCAAAAATCATTGCTTTAATGATCTCTTCATTATCCGCTAAACCGATTGTTTGTGAGATATGTTCGCCGGTATCTTTCCACCGGGCATCTGCAATTTCATGAATTGGGCGGTAAATAATATGCCCAAGATTGGTAAACATAAATAAATGCGATAATGTATTTGTTTGTTGAATCAATAATGGGTAATCGTCTTCTCGGAGACCGTTTTCTTCTGCCTCCGATGCCTTGAAGGAACGAATGCTGCTTCGTTTGATATAGCCCGCATGCGAAACTAAGACCACAACATCTTCGTTGGCAACCGTAACTTTAGTATCAATCTCAAGTTTTTCAACAAGATTTTCAATCTTGGTCCGTCGTGGATTGCCAAATTCCTTCTTAATGGCCCTAATTTCCTTAGTAAGAACTTTTGCTAGCTCATTTTCGTTAGTCAAGATTAACTGATATTCATTAATCCGTGAATTTAATTGTTCTTGTTCTTTTTTCAGCTCAGTTACATCCGTATTTGTTAAGCGATAAAGTTGCAAGGTAACAATTGCTTCGGCCTGTTCAGGTGTAAAGTTGTATTCTTTTACTAAGTTTTCCTTTGCATCCTTACGATTCTTACTTGCTCGAATCGTTTTAATGACCTTATCTAAAATTGAGAGTGCTTTGATTAACCCTTCGACAATATGCAAACGTTGTTGAGCCTTCGTTAGGTTATATTGTGTCCGTCGACGAATAATCTCTTTCTGGAATTCGAGATAGGAAGTCAAAATTCGCTTCAATCCAACACGCATTGGTCGCTGGTCATCAATCGCAACCATATTGAAGTTATAGTTAATCTGTAAATCAGTGTTCTTTAATAAGTAATTAAGAATACCGTTCGCATTAGCTCCCCGCTTTAGTTCGATTGCAATTCGTAATCCACTACGATCAGTTTCATCGCGAGCTTCCGCGATTCCCTCAACTTTTTTGGCAAGGCGCAGATCGTTAATTCGCTTAACCAGTTGCGCCTTATTTACTTCATAAGGAATCTCCGTCACATTAATTTGTTGACGATCACCCCGCAAGGTTTCAATCTCCGTTTTTGCTCGCACTACAACCCGACCGCGACCAGTCTGGTATGCCTTACGAATGCCATCAATCCCCTGAATGATTCCACCAGTTGGGAAATCAGGGCCAGGAATAAATTCCATTAACTTATCCAAAGAAGCAGTTGGATGCTTGATAAAATAAATCAGTGCATCAAGAACTTCGCTTAAATTATGTGTTGGAATCTCAGTAGCATATCCAGCAGAAATTCCAGTTGCTCCATTAACGAGTAAGTTAGGAATACGTGCTGGTAAAACTGTCGGTTCTTTTTCAGTATCATCAAAGTTTAAGGCCATTTCAACTGTATCTTTGTCGATATCTTGAAGCATTAAACCTGCTATTTTACTAAGCCGCGCTTCAGTATAACGCATGGCCGCTGGTGGATCACCATCCATTGATCCATTATTACCATGCATTTCAATTAGGGGTTCACGTAATTTCCAATCCTGACTTAGCCGAACTAATGCTTCATAAATTGAACTATCACCGTGGGGGTGGAAGTTACCCATTACGTTCCCGACTGATTTAGCAGACTTACGAAACCCTTTATCATAAGTATTTCCATCTTTATTCATGGCAAATAAAATCCGGCGCTGAACCGGTTTTAATCCGTCACGAATGTCAGGTAAAGCTCGTTCTTGAATAATTGATTTTGAATAACGCCCAAAACGATCACCCATGATCTGTTCGAGCGTCATATGTTCAATTTTTCCGTTTCTCACAAAACTTGATTCCCTTCTCTATTTATTCCATGTATTAATTGTAGGCTCTTTAGTTTGAGGTAATTGTCCTTTATTCTCAACTAATTTATCAGATTCTTGATCATCGGCTAACGTGAATTGGACATTTTCTTCAATCCATTCTCGCCGTGGTTCCACCTTATTACCCATTAAGGTAGTTACACGACGCTCAGCTAATTCAGCATCCTCGATCCGAACTTGGATTAGTGTCCGAGTTTCTGGATTCATCGTCGTTTCCCACAACTGATCAGCATTCATTTCACCAAGCCCTTTGAACCGTTGTAATTGTGCTCCCTTGCCCATCTTTTTAGTCAATTTTGTTAATTCTTCATTAGTCCACGCATACGTGATATTAGTCTTAGCTCCACGTCCGCGTTGCAAGCGATAAAGTGGTGGAAGAGCAATATAGATCTTTCCAGCTTCGATCATTGGCCGCATATATTTGTAGAAAAAGGTAAGAAGAAGAATCTGAATATGAGCACCATCATCATCGGCATCAGTCATAATAATAATCTTATCGTAGTTTGAATCTTCAACGTTAAATTCAGAACCAGCACCAGCACCAACAGTATAGATAATTGTGTTCAATTCTTCGTTTTTTAATACATCATCTAACTTCGCCTTTTCTGTATTTAGCACTTTCCCTCGTAATGGTAAAATTGCTTGGAATTTACGGTCACGCCCCTGCTTGGCTGAACCACCGGCCGAATCCCCTTCGACTAGGAATAATTCATTTTTCTTAGCATTTTTTGATTGGGCCGGAGTCAATTTTCCAGAAAGATTGCGTTCTTTTTTGCCCTTTCGTTTACCACCACGAGCTTGATTACGGGCTTTACGGGCAGCTTCTCGAGCTTCACGCGCCTTTAATGCCTTACGAATTAACATCTGAGCAAAGTCGCCATTTTCCATTAGGGCATAGTTAAGCTGCTCACTGACAATCGCATCAACAATCTTCCGTGCTTCAGGAGTTCCCAGTTTATCCTTTGTCTGACCCTCAAATTGAAGTAGACGTTCAGGAATCCGGACAGAAATAACGGCTGTTAACCCTTCCCGAACATCACTACCTTCTAGATTTTTATCATTAGCCTTTAACAGCCCAACCTTTTTTGCGTATTCATTGAAAGTTTTCGTCCAGGCACTCCGGAATCCGGCTTCATGAGTACCACCATCTGGAGTTCGGACATTATTGACAAATGATAACAAGCTCTCAGAGTAACCATCATTATATTGAGCCGCTACTTCAACTTCGACCCCATCTTGCTTTCCGTCAAAGTAGAGCGTCTTTCCTAAAACGTCCTTACCCTCGTTAAGATAAGAAACGAATTCTTGAATTCCATTGTCAAATTGGAATACATCTTGTTTTTCTTGACCAGCTCGCTTATCGGTAAGGATAATCTTAATCCCTTTCAATAAAAAGGCCGACTCACGGAGCCGATTAGCTAAGGTATTGTAGTCATAAACAGTAGTTGAAAAAATCTTCGGGTCCGGCTTGAATGAGACGGTCGTTCCGTTCTCAGCTTTAGTTTTTCCTAATTTTTTCAACGTTCCAACTGGTTGACCGCCATCCTTAAAAATTTCTTGGTAACGGACGTGATCACGGACAATTGTCAGCGTCAAATGTGATGATAAGGCATTTACTACGGAAGCTCCAACACCATGAAGCCCTCCTGAAGTTTTATAACCATCTGACTGACCAAATTTTCCTCCAGCATGGAGAACCGTCATAATAACTTCAGGTGTCGGCTTACCGGAAGCATGCATCCCAACCGGCATCCCCCGACCATGATCTTGAACTGTAATCGCATTGTCTGCTTCAATGGTGACGTTAATCTCATCACCATAACCGGATAATGCTTCATCAACGGCATTATCTACTATTTCATATACCAGGTGGTGCAATCCACGTGAGTCAGTAGACCCAATATACATCCCTGGCCTTTTTCGTACTGCCTCAAGCCCTTTTAATACTTGTATGGATGAGGCATCATATTTTACTTCTTCTTTGGCCACAAAATGACCTCCCATTGCCAATATTATACCTAAACGTATGTTCGGAAAATTATTTTACCATTTACATTTGCTAATTGTAAAGCTAAACCGGCCACAATTTCAATTCATAATTAAAATGATACTGAAAACTTAGTAGATTGGCAAATTGTGTCTTCCTAGTGGTTAAAATTAAATATTCATGCTATGCTTAAAAGCTGTATAAGCTATTATTAAGGAGCTATTTATATGATTTTTGAAATTATTGGGATGATTATTATTGCTTACCTCTTAGGTTCAATCCCAACTGGCCTCTGGATCGGTAAGTATATTTATCATAAAGATATTCGCAAGTTAGGTAGCGGTAATATCGGAACAACAAATACCTTTCGAACATTGGGATTTAAGGCAGGCGTCGTTGTTTTGGTTATCGATATTCTAAAGGGAACACTCGCTGCCAGTCAGCCATACTTTTTAGGGATATCTGGAACCGTTAACCCCCTATTGATCGGACTCTTTGCTAGTCTTGGTCACACTGTATCAATATTCGATAATTTTCATGGCGGGAAAGCAGTGGCAACTAGCGCGGGGATTCTGTTAGCTTATAACCCCCTCCTCTTTGTTGTTGCCTGTTTGATTTTTATCTTTGTCTTATGCTTGACAAGTATGGTTAGTACCGCCAGTATGGTAGGGATTAGTGCAATTTTCATTATTGCCCTCTTCATTCATGCTTGGATTTTAGCAATCGTGGCAGGAATATTAACAGGAGTGGTCTTTTACCGCCACCGATCAAATATTCACCGAATTTTATCAGGAAAAGAATCAATGGTAAGTTTTGGCCTTGGCTATTATTTACGAGAAAAGAAGCTAAATAAATAGGAGACTGGAAATGGAAAGTTTCACAGTCTCCTATTTTTTTCGTTAAAATGGCTTAATACTAAAATGATAATTATCTGTTTCATTTGGTGCTAGACGGTGCATCCCTTGCTTATGGAGGAGGAGCCCATCAGCCTTGACATTATCTGCTATTCCCCACCATGGTTCCACACATACAAATGAAGCTGTACTTGGATATTGCGACCAAACTCCCACGTATTCTGTATTAAAAGTATCAACTACGACCCCGTGATTAGCAACAGTATCCGTTAATTTGGCTGTAAAATGGCCGCCATCTGTTTTGAAAATAATAGCATCCTTATTAAAAAGATCATGATTAAGTGATAATGAATCCTGCATATTAATCAATTGTGGATGAGCTGAATCGTTATAGGCGCCATCTAAAACGATCCGTGAATATTCTGTTGCCGGTTTAACGCTTAATTCTGTTTGTTCAAAACTCCCAGTACTAGTTAACGGCATATTAAAACCAGGATGTGCTCCAATGGCATAGATTAAGGTTTCATCTCCGCTCGGGTTCTTCACCACATAGCTAATTTCAACTTTATCAATAACTAATTCAAATTTTACTTGAAGACTAAATGAAAAAGGGAATGCCTTCTTAGTTTCACTATCATCATGCTGTTCCATCACAACCATCGATGGTGTTTGCTCAACAACTTGGAATTTTCGATCACGTGCAAAACCATGTTGTGTTTGATGATAAGTTTGGTTGCCATATTGATATTGATCATCTTTTAAGCGGCCAACGAACGGAAAGAGGATTGGTGCTTGGCGATTCCATGAAGCGGGGTCCCCCTGCCATAAGTATTCGATTCCGTTATCCTGCCGTTTAATACTATGTAGTTGAGCACCTAATTCATCAATTTTTACGGTTAATTGTTGGTTTTGTAAAGTAATCATTGTTATCGATCCCTTCAATTGATAATCGTTTAACATTAAGTATATAAAAAAGGTTCCAAACGCACAATAGCAGATTTTGGAACCCTTTTCAATAAATATTTAAGTAAAATTCAGTAAAAATGAAGTAGAGTTTTTACTTCTGAACTTCTTCTTGGTAGTCTCCATTTGGACAGACAACCTGTTTACCACCCTTGACTTTCTTTTCAACAAGGAAGTGCCCATCCTTAGGACAATTACGTCCAATCGGTTTATCCCATGAAATGAAGTCACAATCTGGATAACGGGAACAACCATAGAAAGTTCGGTTCTTCTTTGATTTTCGTTCAACAACCGTTCCTTGCCCACACTTTGGACATGTAATTCCGGTATCTTTTACAATCGCCTTGGTATTCCGACAATTTGGGAAACGAGAACATGCATAGAACTTACCATAACGACCCATTTTAATAACCATTGGGGCCCCGCAAATTTCACAATCTATGCCAGCAAGCTCATCTTTCATCTCAATCTTATCAACCTCTTCTTCAGCTGCATCAACTTCTTTTGAGAATGGTTGATAGAATTTATCAACAACATTAATCCAGTTCTGCTTACCCTCTTCAATCTCATCAAGTTTGCCTTCAATATCGGCAGTAAATTGGACATTGACAATATCAGGGAATTGCTTTTCGATAATTCGGTTGACAATTTCACCCAATTCAGTTGGCTCAAAGTGGCGTGATACAAGGCGAACATAGTACCGTCGTTGAATCGTATCAAGGGTTGGCGCATAGGTTGATGGCCGACCGACGCCATTTTCTTCCAAGGTTTTAATAAGAGCCGCTTCTGTATAACGAGCAGGTGGCTGGGTAAAGTGCTGAGCTGGATCGTCCTTTATCATTTTTGCCTTGTCACCTTCAGTTAATTCTGGCAACAAGTTATCTTTTTCAGTTCCTCGCTTATATACTTTCGTAAACCCAGGGAACTTAACTTTTGATCCATTTGCACGGAAATCGACCCCATTTTGCTGGAGGTTAACGCTCATCGTATCAATTACTTCCGCAGTCATTTGACTAGCCACAAACCGCGACCAAATCAAATTATAAAGTTTATACTGGTCGGAGGTTAAATATTGCTTCATTTTAGCTGGTGTCCGATAGACTGAGGTTGGCCGAATAGCTTCGTGAGCATCCTGGGCCCCTTCAGGTAATTTTCCCTTAACCGGCTTTATTGCCGCATATTCCGCTCCATAGTTTTCATGAATATAGTTAGACGCTTCATGCTTAGCAATTGACGCCACCCGAGTCGAGTCCGTCCGCATATAGGTAATTAACCCAACCGGTGCTCCTTCTTTAATGTCGATCCCTTCATATAACATTTGTGCTGCCATCATTGTCTTTCGTGTTCGGAAGTTCAAACGACGATTAGCATCCTGTTGCATGGTCGAGGTTGTATATGGTGGCTGTGGTTGCCGCCGACGTTCTTTTTTGGTCACCTTGGTAACATCGAAATCTTTCTTTTTATCAATCTTAGAAAGAATTGCCTGAACATCATCATTATTCTTCAAGGAAACCTTCTTACCTTTTTCACCGTAAAAACTAGCCTTGAATTCTTCTTTGCCCTTCTTGAAATCAGCATCAATTGTCCAGTATTCCTCTGGTTTGAAGTTTTTAATTTCGTTTTCACGTTGAATAATCAGATAAAGGGCAACTGATTGAACACGACCAGCACTTAAGCCCTTTTTGACTTTCTTCCATAAAATTGGGCTAATTGAATATCCAACTAATCGATCTAATACCCGTCGTGCCTGCTGGGCATCCACGAGATCCATATTAATCTCTCGGGGTTCCTTAAAAGCTTCTTTAACAGCATCTTTAGTAATTTCATTAAAGGTAACCCGGTTCTTTTGATCATCGTCAAGCTTTAAAATATTTGAAACGTGCCAGGCAATTGCTTCCCCTTCACGGTCCGGGTCAGATGCAAGATATACGGCTTTTGCATTTTTAACGTCCTTCCGTAGTTCCTTAATTACATCACCCTTCCCCCGAATTGAAATGTAATCAGGGGTGTAGTCATTTTCAATATCTACCCCCATCCGGCTTTTTGGCAAGTCCCGAATATGACCTAAACTAGCCACAACCTTATAGGACCGGCCTAAAAATTTACCGATTGTTTTTGCCTTTGATGGTGACTCCACGATCACCAGATTTTTTTTAATTTTTGAACGGCGACGAGTTGTCTTTTTCGCCGTTGATTTGGTTGTTTTGGTTGCCATTCTGGTAGGCTCCTAACATTTTTAATATTTCATTCAATAATATTATTAATCCATTTGACTACCATCTGTCAAATATAATCTCTAACTGAACAAAATATTTTAATCAACTTCTCACCAGAAATCAAGCCCTTGAATCGTACAGCCGAAACTCATCTAGCAGATCTTGGGCGCTGAGAATTGGTTTCGCGCCAGCTGCGATTAAACTGTTACATCCTACTGATAAGGGAGCATCAATCCTTCCAGGAATAGCGCATACAGACCGATTTTCATCTAAACCGATATTAGCCGTGATTAAACTCCCACTCCTTTTCTTTGCCTCGACAACCAAAACCACTTCGCTTAAACCTGCAATAATTCGGTTCCTTTCTGGGAAGTGATAAGCCACAGGTGATTCACCCCGCCCATACTCAGAAATTACTAATCCCTGTCTGGCAACCTCATCTTGAAGGACTTGGTGACTTCGGGGGTAAGCTTGATCTAAACCCGTCCCAATCACTCCGATAGTAAGGCCACCATGTTTTAACGCCAGTTCATGGCTAAAACCATCTACTCCTTGAGCTAAACCACTGATTACTACTATCTGCCGCTTAATTACTGGTGGCAGCAATCCTCGTAAAGCGCTCTGTCCATAATTAGTTATCTGCCTAGTGCCAACAACACCAATTGAAGGCTGATGGAGCAAGCTCAGATTACCACGATAAAACAATACCAAGGGCGGACAGTACGTTTCTTTCAAGGTGATCGGGTATAACGGATCCGCAATTGTAATAAATTTTTCCTGACTGTTTAAGGCCACTGCTTGATCAAGCTCTGGACTTGTCCAATTATTTTTCAATGACGACGCACTTCGTAAGCTAACATTTGCATGGTCAATCAAATAGTCAATATTATTAAAGCAGCGCGCCTGTTGAGCACACTCCCATAGACGATACTTTGAAACTAAGCCAATTCCGCGACATAAACTTAACCGTAATAGAAAATCGTTTACTTGTAACATAAAAAAGCCTCCCTATATTTATATACGAAAGCTTTTTGAAAATGCATTTTTTAATTTAAATATTTTGGAACGGGATTAAAAGAACGCCGATGAATAGGCGTTGCCCCCATTTTTTCTAAGCCGGCTAAATGTTCTTTGGTTCCATAACCCATATTTTGTGCAAAACCATACCCTGGATAAACATAATCATAGTCCCGCATTAGGTGATCACGGTATTCTTTTGCGACAATACTGGCTGCAGCAACGCTAATACTCTTTTGATCCCCCTTGATCAAAGTCGTCTGAGGAATATCAATTGCTAACGGGACAGCATCAACAATCAGATGATCTGGTCGATGGTGAAGGTGATTAACTGCCCGAATCATTGCATCCTGGGTAGCAGCATAAATATTCATTTGATCAATCACTGGCGCATCATTTACCGCAATGCTAACTTCAACCGCCTCATCAACAATCCGTAAATACAAATTTTCTCGTTCATGCCTAGTTAACTGTTTGGAATCTGTTACCCCTATCAGGTCAAAATCTGCATTTAAAATTACTACACAAGTAACCACCGGCCCAGCCAATGGTCCTCTTCCTACTTCATCCATTCCTGCAACATACTGACATCCCTTTTCCCAGTAGTACTTTTCATATTTAAACCGGTTATTGAACGCCTCTTCAGCTTCCTTCTGCCGTGCAAGCCGCCGCTCAAATTGCTGAATTGCTGTTTGAACACCTTTTCGCGAATCATCACGAATAGTTTGCAAGTAAGGATCAGTTGTATCTGTGATAGTTTGTAAACGGGCCTTAATTTGACTAATGGTTTCCTTATTCATTTAGTCCATCCTCATTTAGGTCAGCGGGTACTTCCAAAGTGATTGGTCCTAATTTTCCCTTTCGCAAGTCAAAAATCAAGCGTTCACTAGCCCGGTCATAATCATCACGAAAGCCCATTTTAGCAGTAATCGTTAATAGTAAATCTGGATTGGCAACCGATTCGTCCAGATCTGCATCAGTTAAGTGGTAACGTTGCTTTAACACCTCTGGCTGATGTTGCCGCAAGTAATCAAGGGCAAACAACGCTACATCATCCTTTGCGTATAAGCTATCTTTAATTGCTCCTGTTAAAGCAAGCATTATCCCCTGCTTAGGAGTAGCAAATTTATGCCAAAGGACACCAGGAGTATCAAGTAATTCCAATTCTGCTGATGATCGCAACCATTGCTGTCCAGTAGTGACTCCGGGACGGTTTCCAGTAGCCGCAACGTTCTTTTTTACCAGGTGATTTAAAAGAGTTGATTTCCCTACATTGGGAACACCAACACACATTGCCCGAATTGGCCTCTTTTTCATTCCCTTGGCTTTTTCTTCTGCCAATTTATCTTTTAATATCTCTTTACTTTTAGCCGTTACAACTTTTGCCACGTTATTTTGGCGTGAATCGAGAGCAAGAACTGGTTGATTATGTTGCTCAAAGTATTTAATCCATTCATTTAATCGTTTCTGGTCTGCTAGGTCCGTTTTTGTCATAATTAAAAGTTTGGGCTTTTCGCCTGCAGCTAGTGCCACTTCTGGATTTTGTGACGAATAGGGGACACGAGCATCTACTAGCTCAAACAAAATATCTACTAGTGGCATTTGTTCACGAATTTGGCGTAATGCTTTTGCCATGTGTCCTGGGAACCATTGAATTGTTGCCATTTGACTTTCTCCCTTCTTTTCTAATTCATTGCATCAATATACCGTTGCCAAGCTTCATCAAAAATTGTCATTGATGGCAAATAGTCAGCATTTTCTTCTAAATAATGCGAAATTTCATCAAAATCCTCGGAATGCTTAGGAAAAGTAGTATCCAAAAAAGCGTTGTTTGCAAATTGTTGAACTTCATCTGCACTATTCGGATTTCGTTGAGTCATTAAAAACTGATAAAAACTCATTCTCATTTTGATTTCCTCCAATATTTATTCATTACTTGTGGGGACCGTGATTAAAAACTTAAACCGTCCTTCTTGCATGTTAATTTCTTGAGCCGAGTACTTAAGAGAACGGTGCTTGCTATAACGGTTAAGGTCTAATAAAACTGTCTTCTTTTGTGGGTTAATTGTTACCCATTTAGGAATATTATAATTCTTTGCAATGTAACCCATCACAAATTTGATCGGGATATTTAACCGTCCAACTGAAAGTCCCTTAGCCCGCAACAAGATATTTCCGTTACTTAGTCGTTCAGGAATAAAGTTAATGGCAAATCGCACCCTAGCCCCTAGAAACTTAGTATTTCCTGTCAAGGTAGCATACTGATCGCCAACAATAAAATCATAACGGATCTTTTGCCCTTTTAAAAACTGATTCAGGTAATTAGCAGCTAAAGCATTCACCTGTTTTTTATTCAATTCAACCGTTACTGATGAATCGCTTGGCTTTACTGCTTTGCTAGTTGTAGTAGCAGGAGTCGGTGCAGTCGCCTTGTTTAACACAACCCCACAGCTAATTACAATCAAGGCTACTAAGCAAAAAAAGGCCCATTTCCACCAATTAGTCTTTTTTTCTTCAGAATTTTTCATTTTTTACCTCCGTGTGAATTCCCAGCTATCATGTTTTTGCATTACCTTAAATAATTGGTCAGCAATTTTGACGTATCCCGTATGATTAGGATGGAAATTATCTTCTGTTGAAATATATTTATTAAGGTTCTTATCCTTATGATTCATAATTTCAATGACCCGCTTTTGACTGACTTGCCCTTGATTAGCCTTTTCTTCTTCCTTGACCAGCTGTTGTTGCTGACTCTTAGTCTGATATTGACCGTATGACATCAACTTATTAATGTTCACAAAATACATTGACTTATAATTATTCATTGTATCTTGCGTAGTTTGGTTCCATTGATTAATTGACTTGTTAATAATCGTTACATCTGGGAAATAGGTATAGAAGGGATTATAAATACTCATCACAAAAATAGGAGCCTTAGGATTTTCCTTTCGAACTGCATCAAATAGCTTAATTAATTTTTTTTGATAAGTCTTTTCGCCACTTTCAACACTACTGGTAACTTGCCGTTCAGAGCCCATTACGTTTTTTTCCAAGATCTGCATCAAGTCGTTCCCACCAACAGTCATCGTAATCACATCCGCGCTCTGTAAGTCACTACGTAATTGAGATTGCTGATTTAACCGGTCAAGAATCTGGTCGGATCGGTCCCCTGTTACCCCGTAATTGACTGTTGTCACCTTAGTTTGGTGGTAACGGTGTTCGATTTTCCTCTTAATTACCCCAACGTATCCACCATTATTACTCTCGTCCCCTTGACCGTGAGTAAGGGAATCACCTAGTGCAACCAGCTTTACATTTTTCTTTTCAACATACTTTGGTGTAACAACTTTTGAACTATTACTAGTTAAATTTTTAAAGTGGTTAACAGTATACCATCCTCCACCAATAATCATAATAGCCAAAAGCGATAATAATAGCCATTTAGTCCACTTTTTCATCTATTCTATAGTCCTTTATTTTAAAATTTTAAGAAGATAGAGGCTGGGAAAAATTTCCATTTTTCTCAGCCTCCACTTATTTTTATCAAAGATTATTCTGTATAGTATAGCAAACAACAAGCACCCATTCCAGTGTGAGTTGCAATAATTGGCACTGTCTCTCGAACAGTAACCTCGATTTCTGGATAAAATTCTTTTATTTTTGCTAATAAGCGTTCTACTTCTTTGCCAGCATCGACATGAGAAATTCCAATTCGCTTAACTTTTGGTCCCCGTGCCATTTCATCTAAAATCTTATCCCATTCCTTATGCATTGATTTAATGCCACGGCCTTTTGATTCAATATGAATCTGACCGTCATACACATGGAGCATAACCTTAATGTTTAATAGGTTAGAAATAGCACCAGCAAATTTACTAATTCGGCCACCAGCAACTAAATTATCAAGGTTATCAATTGCCAAGTAAAGTTCAGATTTACTAAGTACTTCTTTCATCTTAGCAATTGCATCTTCAACGCTACCACCAGCTTCAATCACTTGGGCTGCTTCAATTATTTCGAAGCCCATTACTTGGTCGGTTGACTGGGAATCGTAGACTGTAACTTTTGTCTTTGTCATTCCAGCCGCTTGTTCAGCCGCATGGACGGTCCCACTAATTGATTCCATCATTGTAACGCATAATACTTCGCTACCATCTTCACCTAGCTTATCAAAGGCATCTACAAACTTCCCAATTGGTGGCTGGGAAGTCTTTGGTAGTGACTTAGCATTCTTCATCATTTCAGGGAACTGTTCGTTTGTAATTGTTTCACGCTCAACGTATACCGTCCCATCAATCATTACACTTAATGGTATAATTGTAATGTCATATTTTTTAATTTCTTCATCAGTTAATCCTGCTGATGAGTCACAAACAATTTTTATCTTTGCCATGAAACTTACCACTCTTCCTGAACAATTTGTGCTATAATTATCTAGTATTGAGAACTAGATAATTTATTTCAAGTACTATTATACTCAATTTTATCTAATTTTGTAGGATCAATTACTATTTATTTAGTATAACAAAAATATTTTAAAAATTCATTGGTCTTTGGAAAGGGGTTTTTTGATGGATAGACAAAAAGAGACAAGAGATCGGCGTACTTTGCTGATAGAAATAGGTAATGCGGTTACTCATGGGATTGGAGCAGGACTATCGATTGCTGGCTTGATCTTGTTAATTATCAGAGCTGTTCATACTGGTAGTCCCATGCGAATTGTTACCTTTACTATTTACGGAAGTGCTTTAATTCTTTTTTACCTTTCGTCAACCTTATTTCATGCCTTGATCTTTACACGAGCTAAACGGGTCTTTCAAATTCTCGACCATTCAATGATCTTTGTGCTTATTGCCGCGACTTATACCCCCTATTGTTTAGTTAGTATCTGTGGCTGGTTAGGCTGGACAATTTTCGGCGTGATTTGGGGCTTATCTGTTATTGGAATCGTGTATAAATGTATTTGGTTAAAACATAAAAGTAAATATTCAACCATTATTTACATTCTAATGGGCTGGCTATGTCTAGTTGCCTTCATGCCTCTCTGGCATGCGCTTGGTCCAGTTGGCTTCGGATTGCTTTTACTAGGAGGACTTTCCTTTACTCTTGGCGCCCTCTTTTACAGCCGGCCAACGGCATATACCCATTTGATTTGGCATATTTTTGTCCTCATCGGCACGATATTAATGTACTTTTCAATTCTTTTATACGTTTAGTTCCCATTCTTCAAAACGACAAATTAGCTGGTCATCTTTTTCATAATTATTGTGGTTTACTAAGTGCCAACGGTCATAATCGATCGTTGGCATTTTTGTATCTCCAACAATTTGCTTATTTATCACCGTTCGTGTTAGCTTTGTCGCCATTGGGAGTAATTGCTGATAGATCGTTGCCCCACCGATTACAAAATATTCGTTTGGATTTGCTTTAAGATATTCTTTAAGGGCAGCTAAAGAATGAACGACTTTCACTCCTTCAGCATCTATGTTCTGACTGGTAAGCACAATATTTTCTCGCTTAGGCAACGGTTTATTGCCAAGAGAAGCAAAAGTTTTTCGCCCCATTATAATTGGGTGACCAGTAGTTTTTGTCTTAAAATGCTTCATATCAGCAGAAACATGCCACGGAATTGTATTATCTTTGCCAATCCAACCATTCAAATCTTCCGCCCAGATTAAATTCAGTTCACTCATTTTGAACCACTCCTTTTAAACTGCTACGGGAGCCTTGATTGCCGGCTCATAAGTATAGCCTTCTAATTTAATATCAGTCATTTCATATTGATCGATTGGTTTTGGTTCAGCAGGTAAAATCAATTTAGGAGCTTCATGAGGTGTTCTTGTCAGCTGTTCTTTAACTTGATCAAGGTGGTTCAGATAAATGTGAGCATCCCCTAATGTATGAACAAACTCGCCAGGTTCTAGACCACATTGATGAGCAATCATATGCGTCAATAATGCATAACTAGCGATATTGAATGGAACTCCTAAAAAGATGTCGGCGCTCCGTTGATAGAGCTGACAACTAAGCTTTCCATCATTAACATAAAATTGGAACATTGTGTGACATGGAGGGAGAGCCATGGAAGGAACATCTTCTGGATTCCAAGCTGAAACAATCATCCGCCGTGAATCTGGAGTAGTTTTAATCTGCTGGATAACATTAGCAATTTGATCAATTGTGTCGCCTTGACTCGTCTTCCATTTTCGCCACTGACTTCCATAAACAAGCCCTAAATCGCCATACTTTTGGGCAAAATCATCATCTTCAAGAATTCGCTGACAAAATGCCTTCTTTTCTTGGAGATAGACCTGCTTAAACTCTGGATCTTTAAGCCAGCGGTGACCAAAGTCTGTCATATCTGGGCCTTGATATTCAGCACTTTCCACCCACTTCTTAAATGCCCATTCATCCCAAATATGATTCTTGTGTTGAAGTAAGAAGCGAATGTTAGTGTCGCCTCGTAAAAACCATAGTAATTCACTCTTAATCAAGCCAAATGGGACTTTCTTGGTAGTTAAAATAGGAAAACCTTTGCTTAAGTCAAACCGCATCTGATATCCGAAAACAGACTTAGTACCAGTTCCTGTCCGATCACCCTTTTGATGTCCATTCGTCAAAACATAACGAATTAAGTCTAAGTATTGCTCTTCATTTATATTTGTTGCCATCCTTATGTTCCCTTCCTTTACTCGTCAACGTATGTGCTTAAATACTCCCAACGAGCTGTCTTTTCATCAATTTTTTCTTGTATTTCATTTAGCTGCTTCTGTAACTTAGCAATTTTCGTATAATCGCTTGCTGCTTCAGCCATTTCATTTTCTAATTGCTGATGCTGTTGATCAAGGGCGTCTAATTCTTCATCAATATGATCCCACTCGAGTTGTTCAGCATAAGTAAGTTTTGTTTTTTCTTTTTTGGCTGGTTCTTGCTTACTTGCCTGCTTTTTAGCAAGGGCTTTTTGATCATTTTTAAGCTCTTTATCCTTATCTGCTTCTTCTTTTTTAGCAGTTAAATAATCAGTAAAGCGTCCCGTATAACGCTCAATATCACCATTTCCATTGAAGACTAGCAAATTGTCGGCCACTTTATCTAAGAAATAACGATCATGAGAAACCGTAATAACAGTTCCCGCAAAATTATCTAGGTAATCTTCAAGAACTGTCAGTGTTCCAATATCAAGGTCGTTAGTTGGTTCATCTAGTAATAAGACGTTAGGCTGCTGCATTAAGATTTTTAAGAGGTATAATCGTCGCTTTTCACCCCCAGAAAGCTTTCGGATCAAAGTACCATGCATAAAGCGAGGGAATAGGAAACGTTCTAATAATTGGGTAACGCTAAGCTTATTACCATCTTTATCAGTAACATTATCTGCAATTTCAGACAAGAAACTAATCATCCGCTTATCATTGTCAATTCCTTCTGTTTGCTGGGTATAATATCCTAACTTAACGGTTTCACCAATCTTAAGGACACCACTATCTAGAGGGACACGTTGGGCAATTACGTTTAATAAACTCGTCTTACCTGCCCCATTTTCACCAGTAATTCCAATTCGATCACCTGCCTGAACAAGCCAATTGAAGTCATGAAGGATTTGATGATTATCAAATTTTAAGTTAGCATCCTTAAATTGAATAACATCTTTCCCTAGACGTTGTGATCCAAGATTAATAGCAATATCTTCATCAGTTTTAAGATTACCGATTTTTCCTTCTAATTCGTGGAACCGATTGATTCGCCCCTTTTGTTTTGTGGAACGGGCTTTTGCACCTGTCCGCATCCAGGCTAATTCTTTTTTATACAGCTGTTGATTCTTTTTCTCAGTATCTTTAGCTAATTCTACTCGTTCCGCCTTTTTTGCTACAAAGTCTTGATAATTTCCCTCGTAGTGATAAAGTTTACCAAAAGATAGTTCCCAGATATGATTTGTAATTTGATCAAGGAAGTACCGATCGTGGGTAACAACAAGGACGGCACCCTTATAACTACGAAGAAAATCTTGGAGCCAAACTACCGAATCGAGGTCTAAGTGGTTAGTCGGTTCATCCAGTAATAAGAGATCTGGCTGTTGAATTAAGACTTGTGCTAGCCCAACCCGTTTCTTTTGTCCTCCAGAAAGTTGAGCAATCTTTTGACTTACATCTTTTATCTTTAACTGGGTCAGAATCGTCTTCACCCGACTATCTGCTTCCCATGCATCTTCTTGATCCATTCGTGCCTGCATTTTTGTGTAACGGTCGATTGCTTGTGGATCTTCCGGGTGCTTCGTAAAGCGTTCAAGCGCCAGCTCATATTGGCGAATCGTTTCAAACACTGGTTGTTTACCTTCAAAAACAGCTTCCATGATTGTTTTATTTTCATCAAGCTCTGGTTGCTGCTTTAAATAACCGATCGTATAATCATTGGGTTTAGTGATCTGACCGCCACCTTCTGGGTTTACTTCCCCACTAATTACGTTAAGAAGACTTGTTTTCCCGCTTCCATTAACACCAATCAGTCCAATTCGATCATTTTCATTGATAATAAACGAAATATCATCAAATAAGGTCTTTTCACCGTATGTGCTGGTTAGGCCCTCTGCACGCATTGTTTGCATATTATCCCTCTTTCGTTATCTCTTCTACTTTTTCTAATAAGGTTGTTGCATCGTTAGCTATTTCGCCATTTACTACTGCCAACGTTAATTGCTGAAGAATCTTCCCCATCAATGGTCCCGGTTTTACCCCCGCTTTAGTAATTAATATTCGACCATCAATTGCTAATTCTTTAGCGTTTTTAATTGGTAATTTTTGATAAGCTTTTTGTAATTCCTCATCATTAATTGCCCATCCATATAACTTAGCTACTTGGTTAGCATCATGGAGGGCTGTTTCACCGGTATTAAACATTAGTGTTGGCGTAAGCGTACGTTGACGAATTGCTTGGACTGCTGGAACTACTTTTTTGACCTGCGCAATTAAATCATTTGCTGTCTTCCACTTCTTTAAGAATTTACCAATTTCTTTTTGATCAAGCTGGAGCTGTAAGCTCAAAACTGACCACAATTGGGCCTCATTTTCCAAATGCCATTGGTTAAGGATTAATAAAGCCGATAAAGCAGCTTGCGCATTTTCCAACCCTGGACAATATTGGTACAATCCAGTCGCAATAAAATCTTTTAAACCCGCTACTGGATTTTGACCCAGCAATAGTTTTTCTAGTTCAACCCGGATTCGTTCAACTGCAATTTTTTCTAATAATGGTGCATTTTCTTTAATCCCTTTTAATGTTGCAGTATCAATGACAAAATCAAGCTTACTTGCAAAACGCACGGCCCGCATCATCCGTAAAGCATCTTCATGAAAACGTTCATTAGGGTTGCCAACTGCTTTAATAAGATGTTTTTGCAAGTCTTCTAGTCCGTCAAATAGATCAATAACTTCCCCATCTTCCCGTAAGGCGAGGGCATTAATTGTGAAGTCTCGACGCTGGAGATCTTCACTCAATGAACGAACAAAAGTCACTTTATCAGGACGGCGGTAGTCTTGGTAACCTGACTCGGTTCTAAAAGTAGTTGTTTCATATCCCGTTCCATGGTCGAGAATCATAACTGTACCATGTTCAATTCCGGTATCGACAGTATGGTTAAAAATCGCCTTTATTTCACTAGGGTAAGCACTCGTCGCTATATCTATATCATGAATCTCATCATGCAAAATAGTGTCACGGACACAACCGCCAACAAAATATGCTTCGTAGCCGGCCTCCTCTATTTTTTGTAAAACAGGGCGTGCTGGTTCAAATATAGCTGGTAATTGTTTTATTTTCATTTAATCATGTCCTCATTTTGATAATCAAAGTTGATTATAACAAATTAAGTTACTACTAAAAAGAGACAGGAAGCGTAAAGAACGGCTAAAAGCGTTAACGTTTCCTGTCTCATTTAAATTAAAAATTATTTGTAATCTTCATATTGGTCATAAAGATCTTGCATTTCAGTGTCTGTTGGGACTAACCGGAGATAGTGTTCCAATTCATCCATTAACTTATCAGTTTCACCAGTTTCGCGGTAGTAATTAATTAATTCTTTTAAGAATGTTGGATTTTCACTGTATGCCGGCAAAGCAGCTTCATAATATTTTCCGGCTAATTCAAGCTGATCAGTTCGTTGATATGACCGCGCTAGGTTCCAATATAATTGTGGATCTGTTTCATCTTCTTTTACCAATGGACTCACGAGCTTAATGTTTGCCTCATCATCGTGTTGGTGAAGCAAGAAATTACTATATTGTAAAGTAATCGTCATATTCTCTGGAGCAAGTTCATGCGCTTTTACCAAGTATTTCTTCATTAACTTTTGGTCACCAAGGTAGCTGGTAATTTCAGCTGCTAATGAATAAAGGTATTCATTGTATTGATCAACACTGAGCCCTTCTTGGACAACTCGTAATGCCTGCTGATACTTATTTTCCTTTTCATATGCCTTTGCTAGTTCAGGATAAGCAGACGCATATTGGTTATCATCATTGATAAGATCCTCTAAGGTTTTTATTGCCTTTTCAGTATCTCCTAATTGAAGTCGGGTCAACCCCTTTTGGAAACGAATATCACTAGTCTGGTATTCCGGTTTAACCTGATTGAAGTACCCTAAAGCCTTCTTAAACTGACCGCTCTGAGCGTAACAAATCCCTAGACGTCCAGCGATATCAACTTTTGCAAAGTCAGTATACCCATTTTTAATTAGTTGGAAGTAATATTGGATTGCTTCAGAATATTGGCCAACCATAAAGTAAAATTCACCAAGCGCAAATTCAACAGCTGGTTCATCGGGAGCCAACGCGTAAGCTTCTTTTAACTTTTCCTCCGTCACTTCAAATTCTTCTTCGGTTTGATATAAGTCCGCGGCAACCAGTAATGATTGAACATAAGCTGGCGAGTCTGGTTTAATCTGGGCTAAGTATGATAAAGCTTCGTCATTATGTCCTTCATCAATTGCAATCGTCGCTAAATTAGTCTTTAATTCATCTTCATCTGGATAACAATCTAATAATTTTAAGTAAATCGTTCGTGCCTGTTGAAGAAAGCCCAATGCGTACAATTCCTCCGCAAGGCTAAATAACATATCATCATCATCATTAATTAGTGCGAGTTTAAATGAGTTTTGGGCTTCTTTTAATTTTCCTGCTTCTAATTGATCAAGCATTTGTTCTGAGTAGGTCATATTATGCCCTCCTTTTACTATCACTTTTAAATATATCACAATCGATGATTTTAAGCATTGAACAAGTCTTTAAAAAGAAAAGAGACTGGGAAGAGTAAATTCTTTCCTAGTCTCTTTTTAACATTTAACTGTTAATTACTTAACAGCGTCCTTTAAAGCTTTACCAGGCTTGAATGCTGGTACCTTGCTTGCAGGAATGTTGATTTCTTCTCCAGTTTGTGGGTTGCGGCCCTTACGTGCAGCACGTTGACGTACTTCGAAGTTACCGAAGCCGATCAATTGAACCTTTTCACCCTTAGCTAAAGATGCTTGAATTGAACTGAAAACAGCATCTACAGCTGCAGTAGCATCCTTCTTGGTTAAGCCAGTTGCAGTAGCAACATTGCTTACTAATTCTGCTTTGTTTGCCATGTTGTTTCACCTCCCACAAATAACGAGAGTGTTAAACTCACGTCTGTGAATGTTAATTTTGAGTGGTCCAAAATTAACGAAATAACTACGAGAAGTTCGTATCATTTCATTGTTAAGATTAGCATAGTGAAAGCCTGCTGACAAGCGGTTTTCTCAACTTCTAGCCGCATTTTTAATGTTTTTTCATTTTACAATGAATTCTTTAACTTTTACTGCCGTTGACGCTTGATTAAATGGATTGGTGTACCAGAAAAGTCAAATGCCTTCCGAATTTGATTTTCCAAATAACGCTCATAGGAGAAGTGCATTAACTCTGGATCATTAACAAAGATAACAAATGTTGGTGGTTCGGTTGCAACCTGTGTCCCATAGTATACTCGCAAACGCCGACCATTTTGTGTTGGAGTCGGATTGGCAGCAATTGCATCCATTAAAACATCATTTAAGACTGCCGATTGGATCCGTTGACGGTGATGTTGATATACTTCCTCGATCAATCCCGGTAATTGATTTAACCGTTGCTTTGTCTTCGCCGAAACGAAAATAATTGGTGCATAACTGAGGTACTGGAATTCTTGCCGAATCAGATTAGTAAAATCTGTCATCGTTCGGTGGTCTTTTTCTTTTAATGTATCCCACTTATTAACGACGATAATAACCCCACATCCTGCTTCATGAGCATATCCAGCAATGTGCTTATCTAATTCACGAATACCTTCTTCTGCATTTAGGACAACAAGTACAACATCACTATCATCAATTGCTCGCATGGACCGCATCAATGAATAACGCTCAGTGTTCTCATAAATTTTTCCTTTTTTGCGGATTCCAGCAGTATCAACCATTGTGAATTTTTGTCCATCTGCTGTTTCAAATTGAGTATTAATGGCATCACGGGTAGTTCCGGCAACGTTAGATACAATTACCCGGTTCTCACCTAGAATTGCATTAACTAGTGATGATTTCCCCACATTAGGACGCCCGATAAAGCTAAAGTGAATGGAGTCATCTTCATCATTAGCAGCGTTATCAGGAAACTCTTTAATAACAGCATCCAAAAGATCACCCATTCCAATACCGTGAACACTTGAAACTGCATACGGTTCACCCAGACCAAGGGAATAGTAATCATAAATATCACTCCGCCGTTCTGGATTATCGACTTTATTAACAGCTAAGACCACTGGTTTATTGGAGCGATATAAAATTCGTGCTACTTGTTCATCAGCATCAGTTACACCATTTTCTACATCGGCAACGAAGATTATTACATCCGCTTCATCAATAGCAACTTCTGCTTGTTGGCGAATCTGTGTCAATAATGGTTGATCTGATATTTCGATCCCGCCAGTATCAATCATGCTAAAATGTTTTCCTAACCATTCAGCATGAGCATAAATACGATCTCGAGTAACTCCAGGAGTATCTTCAACAATTGAAATCCGTTCTCCCGCAATACGATTGAATAATGTTGATTTTCCAACGTTTGGACGACCAACAACTGCTACGATTGGATTTGCCAATCTTTCCACCTTCTTTCATTTTATTTTAAATGATTAAAGAGGGAGTGGGAAAGAAGTCGCTTGCGACTTCGTTTTCCCACCCTCGCGAGGATGGCTAGGCATTCCGGACGTTGATTTATCAACGTTCGGAATCCAGCCAGCTACTGCGCTACTGTATAAATACCTTTAAAAAAGTAAAGAGACTGAGTTAATTCCCAGCCTCCCCTTAAAAGATAATTAATTTAAGAAACTAGTTCCGTAGGTCCTTAAGCTTGTCACCAATTAAGTCACCCATTGAGAAGCCACTTTCTTCTTCTGGAGCGTTGTTCATGAAGCTCCGGTTGTTATTGTTACGACGTGAACGACGACGACCACGGTAGTTTTCACCGTTGTTATTGTTGTTTTCGTCTTCCTTTGGACGTTCTTCAAGAGCCTTCATTGATAAACCAAGACGTTGGTGTTCAGGATCAACATTGATTACCTTAACTTGAACTTCTTGACCTGGCTTAAGAACATCTGCAGGTGTAGCAATGTGCTTGTGTGAGATTTGTGAAATGTGAACTAAACCTTCAACACCAGGGAATACTTCAACGAAAGCACCAAAGCTAGTCAAACGCTTAACAGTACCAGTTAATACGCTGTCTACTGGAGCCTTTTCTTCAATATCATCCCATGGTCCTGGTAAAGTTTGCTTAATGGATAATGAAATCCGTTCACGTTCAGGGTCAACGCTTAATACCTTAACCTTAACATCTTGACCAGCAGTCAATACATCAGAAGGCTTGTCAACGTGATCGTATGAAATTTCAGAAACGTGAACCAATCCATCAACGCCGCCAAGGTCAATAAATGCACCGAAGTTAGTCATCCGTGCAACTTTACCTTCAACAACATCGCCTGGTTGTAATTCAGCAAATACCTTTTCAGCAGCCTTTTCGTGTTGAGCTTGAATGATTTCCTTGTGTGAAAGAATCAAACGGTTTTCGCTTGGTTCGATTTCAACAATCTTGAATTCAAGTTCTTGACCCTTAAATTGATTAAGGTCTTCAACATAGTGATCAGTAATCATTGAAGCAGGGACGAAGCCACGAACTCCAGCATCAACGACTAATCCACCCTTAACAGCTTGAGTGACCTTGGCGGTAATGTGTTCACCTTCATCAAATTTCTTTTGAATGTCATCCCATACCTTACGGGCTTCAAGACGACGGTGAGAAAGAAGGTAGCTACCATTTTCCTTATCGTTACCGATCTTAGAAATGACAACTAAGTCTAATTCGTCACCTACTTTTACAGCATCATTGATGTCTTCAACTGGCTTGGTTGATAATTCCTTAGCAGGGACGACACCTTCAACCCCTGCATCTTTAATACCAACGATAGCTTGACGATCGTCATCGATTGCCAAAACTTCACCCTTGACAACATCGCCCACCTTAACTTGTTCAATGCTATCAAGCGCTTCTAACATATCGTTTTTATTTTCGTTGTTTTCAGCCATTAAAAAAAATCCTCCTTGCAACAATCAACTCTAAAAGATATTTTACTAAAATTTGTTTCACATTTCCAGTATTTAGGCTAATTCATCTTGTGTTTTTTTTATTATTTTACTGATTTCACTCACAACTTCATCAATTGTCATATTTGTTGTATCCAATTTGATTGCATCAGGTGCTTGTGTAAGAGGTGAAACTTTTCGCGTTGAATCTTTTTTATCCCTTAATTCAATTGCTTTTTGTAATTCTTCAAGCGATGTTGTATTAATCCCTTTTGCCTGGTTTTCAGCGTATCGCCGTCGCGCCCGTTCATAAGCACTCGCTACCATGAATATCTTTACGGGTGCTTGTGGTAAAACAGTTGTACCAATATCCCGTCCATCCATTACAATTCCACCATTTTCAGCAATTTGCCGCTGTTGCTTAGTCATCTCTTCGCGAACAGCTGGAACTGCCGCCACAGCAGATACATTTGCTGCTACTTTCGGCAACCGAATATCATGAGTCACCTCTTTGCCATCCAAGAAAACTCTTTGTTCAGTTTCACCAGGTTCAAAATCTATTTTTATTTGCCGAGCAATTTCAGCAACCTTTTTATCATCTTTTGGATCAATGCCCTGGTTTAATGCTGCTAATGTAACAGCTCGGTACATTGCGCCGGTATCACAATAGACATAATTAAACTTTTTTGCTACTAATTTAGCGACCGTACTCTTTCCTGCTGAGGCCGGACCATCAATTGCTACTTGCAATCTCTTACACATTATTAGTTATTCACTCCTCTATTTTCAATCCAATACACTACTTTATCAGAAAATTGCTGCTAATACTCTATTTTTAACGATAACGGTTTGTATTTTCTGTATTATTATTGTAGCGATTATAGGTTTGGTTATTGTTATAACGCTGCTGATAACTACTGTAGCGATTAGGAGTAGTTCGGTTTTGATACCCATTACCATAACGATAACTACTACTATATCGATAATAGCTACTACTGCTTTGCGGAGCACTATAACTTTGGCTGGTTTGCGTCGAACTTGATTCCTCAATACTTGAAGAAGAGGATTCACTACTGCTTACACTAGATTCCTTCTTTGAATGCTCACTAGAGGTACTCGAACTGTGAGATTCTTTTTTTTTACTATTTTCAGAACTAGCAGCTACTTGTTCAGTTCTCACCGGATGATTAAAGGACTGTTTATTATTAATCCAATAAATAAGTGGTGTAGCGGCGAGAACGATAATTAACACGATTAAGATCGTAGTAATCATTGAATTATGTGATCGTTGCTTACGGTGTTCTGTTCGTGATAAATGGCCATCACTATCAAGGTCTTCGTTATCTGTAAACTTTTTATCCCATAATTCATCATTAGCTCGTCGGCTCTCTTTCCGTTCCTCACTCAAAGTAATCATGCCTCCTTATTTTGAGAATTAACATTCTGATTGTATCGCAAACTTTTGATGATTGTCTAGCAACAACACGAAACTTTAATTTTCAGTAATATTTAACAGGCCCTTTAAGCGGTCTTCCCATCCTACTTTATTGTTTTCAGAAAGTGGCTGACTGACCGGCAAAATCAGTTTAGTTGCCCAATCTGAAAGCTCATAATCACAACAAAATTCATTCGAACCGGCAAATTGCTCACCAAAATATGTTAAAAGATATTCTCTTTTACAACCGTCCTCTTTGATATAAGCAACCATTTCTTGCAATTCTTTTTCTGTTTGAATTTTGCGCCGCTCAAACATCGTAATTATTTGCTGCGGCGTAAAAGAATGTTCAAGATAAAACGCAAATAAAGACGCTTGCTCCCCCAAAACACTTGCTGACAACTTGCCATTCTTAATCTGCTCTAAAATTGTAACTGGCGGAAGATCAACGCTTGTTAATTGTCGTTGAATCATTTCATCGCCATTTGCATATAGAAGAACTGCCAAACTCTGCTTACCATCACGCCCAGCTCGACCGATTTCCTGTAAATAATTCTCTAAATTACTTGGCAAATGATAATGAATAACGTAACGAATATCATTTTTGTCAATTCCCATCCCAAACGCACTCGTTGCACAAATTACCTGTAATTCATTATTCATAAATTGATTTTGAATTCGAAATCGTTCAATTGGAGCAACGCCAGCATGATAAGCCGCCACATTTAAATCAGTTTGGTTTTCAAGCCATTCTGCCATCTGAGAAGCCAGCTTACGACTTGCAAAGTAAATAATCCCGGGACCAGTGAATTTTTGAACTAGTTTCAGAAGTTCACCATCCTTTTCCTTTTGAGTAGCGATGGACTTAACAGCTAAAAAAATGTTAGGACGGTCAACAGATTTAATTACCTGGTAGGCAGTCGTCATCCCCATTTTTTTCAAAATGTCCTGTCGAATACGAGGAGTAGCAGTTGCCGTTAACAGCAATGTTGTCGGCGATCCTAATTGCTGCCGCACTTCCTTTAGTAATAAATATTCAGGACGAAAATCAGGGCCCCACTGTGAGATACAATGGGCCTCATCAATAACCATTAACGCAATCTTATTTTTCTTAAGCGCGGTTAAAACTTGCTGGTTATCAAGCATTTCCGGAGAAGTAAATATAAATTTAAATGATTTCAAATTGTGGAGGACGCTTGCTCGCTCTTTTCCGACAAGCTGGCCGCTTAACATAATGACTCGTTTTTCTCCCTGCCGATGAAGACGGTCAACCTGATCCTGCATTAGTGAAATCAACGGTGAAACAATGAGGATCGTTCCTGACAATAAATAAGCTGGCAATTGATATAAAAGGGATTTCCCGGCACCAGTGGGAAGAATCGATAAAGTGTCTTTCCCTTCCAGTAAGGCGTTAATTGTCTCTTCTTGGCCTGGACGAAAATCCTCAAAGCCAAAATGATTTTGTAAAACATCTAGAATTTCTTGCTTATTTTTCATTTGTTATTCCTTGAAATATTTGATATAGGCGGTATTCATAAAAACTGGCAATTTGCTCGTCAAATTTCCATGCGGTCGGTTCGCCCTTATAGAATCGACTAAGTTCGTCACGCTTACTCTCTGGCAAAAGGATATCCCAATCTAGCTTGTCAGGAATAAGGATTGCCGCTTCCAAGAGATGCTCCCTAATTGTATTTTCTTTCAACCGTCGCTCTTGAGCAATCAGTTCAATTGGCTCTCCCTGGGTATATAAGTCAAACGTTACTTGGGCACTCCGGTTTAGTGGACTCTCATTGATCAGCGGAAGGAGCAATTGTTGCAGTGGACCAGGAAAATTACGAGCATAAGCGCTAACCGCTAACATCTCGTCATGACGTAAGTACTGGATATCATCGATTTTTATTTTCAATTCTTGAGCTGCTTGATTAATTGTCCATCCTGATCGCTGATAACCAATCATGATATTAAAAAGGTCCGTTGTCATTCGTGGATCTTCACTTTCCAAAGCGCTGCCAAACCGATGGAGATCAGTATAGAGATTTTTAACCAGATCGTGATGATAATTTTGTCGAAACCACTGCTTCACCGCAACCATTTCACCATATGAAATCGCCAATGGAACATACTTTCTTTGATGATAAGAGAATTCTGATACGACTTGAATAGCTAAAAAAAGTCGTTGGATTATTCGTTGCGTATTGGTTAACCAGTACCAGTCGTAAAACGATGGGATGTAGAAAGTTTCTTCTTCGTTTTTTAAAACTTTCGCGCCCTCTTCTGTAAGAATTGCTTGGGATTGATCATCAATCGCTAATAGTTTATCAGCAACAAGTTGATTAATAAGCTGATCATATTCTTGTCGATTCAGTGTTCGATCTGCCCCTAACCACTCTAAGATTCCATACTGTCGAGCCCAAAAGAGAGTTGCGACTGTTCGCCGACTTCTCAGAGTGTTTTCAATTACACGAATTCGCCGTGGCTGGTGATAGCTAAAAAAGCGCAATAATTTATTCACGGATTTCACCCCCCTATATATTTATATACGTAATTTATTTAAAAATTCTACCATAAAAATAAAAGGCCAAGAAAAATCTCAGCCTCTTAATCTATCTTTTTAAATCATTCTATGCTGGTCTAGCCATGGACTCAACCGACCCGCGATAATTACATATACAATTGTAACAACCAAACCCTTAATAAGGTTAAAAGGCAACACACCGATCGCTACTAATTGAGATACGGGCAAAGTTGACTTCCAGTTCCAAACTGCCATATATAAAGGGGTAAGGATCCACAAATTAAGCAGAGACATTAAAACAGTCAACGTTACGGTTCCTAAAGCAATTCCGATAATAGCTTGTCTTTTATTACTCCAGTTATGATGACGCCATACCCAGCAGAACGGAAGCAGAAGAGCGAGGGATGAAATAAAGTCGCTGGTAACCCCGATTAATTCAGCTGGCGAAAAGCCATGAATCATTCCGTGAATTAAGCATTTAATTGCAGCGATAATAATTCCGCCAACTGGCCCATAGATATAGCCCCCTAGCAAAACAGGGACATCAGAAAAGTCCAGTTTAAGATAGGGCGCCATCGGCAAAACCGGAAACTCAAAAAACATTAAAATAAATGCTAAGGCACCCAAACAGGCTATGCCTACCAATCGTTGAATACGTTGATGCGTTACTGTCATTAATAACAACCTCCATCTGAGATTGTCTCCATTTGGCATCCTGTATTAAAAAAGCGTTGCCGACTTACCATTTGTTTGTCAGCAACGCAAATAAACTATTTAAAGATTATTTAATACAGAAATCTTCTTTATACCAGACTGTACTGTCGGCTCTGGAATTACACCAGATCAACCATTAACAATGGGTTGCGGGCTGTCACCGCCGGTCGGGAATTTCACCACGCCTTGAAGACAAACGTTTTATATTTTTACAAGTCCTATTCTAATAGGCTTTTACTGTCATGTCAACGTTTATAACTTGGCTTATTTTCCGTACTATTCCGTAGTTTTCCGTAAAACCAGGTATCTTCTGCCCCCTCAGTGCGCCTTCGGATTATTTCACAAATTCAATTTTACTTTTTCTTTAATAACTGCACTTCTTCAGGCTTTAATGCACGGAATTCACCCGGCTGAAGACCATATAAATTTAATGGTCCATATGTTTCACGATGAAGTTTAGTCACCGGATGTCCTACTGCCTTAAACATATTCTTAACTTGGTGGTTTCGTCCTTCGTGGATTGTTAATTGAACAAGGCTTGTCTTCTTGGCACGGTCAACATTCAAGAGCTTCGATTTAGCCGGTTTTGTCTTTCGACCATCGATGACTACCCCTAAACGTAATTGTTTTAACTCATCATTTTTGACGATTCCTTCAACCTTAGCAACATAGGTTTTTTCAACTTCATATTTAGGATGCATCATTTTATTTGCCAAAGCACCATCATTTGTTAGAAGAAGAATTCCAGTTGTATCATAGTCCAATCGGCCAACTGGATAAATGCGTTCATCAATCTCAGCATCATGAATAATATCAACCACTGTTCGACGGCCTTTATCATCATGAGCACTTGAGATAACTCCCCGCGGCTTATTTAACAAGTAGTAAACGTGCTGTTCGTGATGGATTGGAACACCATTTACTACAATCTCATCGTGAACGCCAACTTTAGTGCCAAGTTCAGTCACAATTTTGCCATTAACTGCAACTTTCCCTTGAAGGATAAGTTTTTCTGATGCCCGACGAGAAGCTACTCCCGCTTCCGCCATTGCCTTTTGTAATCGTTCCATTAATTATCGTCCTTTCGTTCTTCTCGCGCCTGTAATGCTTCAAGGAAAATATCTCCATTAATATTGCTCATTTCTAATTCGTCTTGATCGGGTAACGGTGGGAGTTCATCTAAATCGCTTAAACCGAAATAGTTTAAGAAAGCCGGGGTTGTTGAATATAAAAATGGACGGCCTGGTGCATCCAAACGTCCATGAGTGTCAACTAAACCACGAACCATTAATTTTTGTAATGATCCTGAACTTTGTACTCCCCGAATATCATCAATTTCTAGCCGCGTAATTGGTTGCCGATAAGCAACAATGGCCAATACTTCTAATAATGCTTTAGTCAATGGTACCGTTAACGGGACTTCAAAGTAATGTTTAATGACCTCTGCTAACTGAGGCTTGGTTGCTAAACGATAGGTCTGATCACTTTCAAGCAAGATAAAAGCAGATGTGGGATCATCTTCATACTTCTTTTTTAGCTCTTGTAATATTGTTAGAACAGCCGGTTTCATAAAACCAGAAATTTTTGCTAAATCGCCTAGGGTAATTCCTTCATCCCCACTAATAAAAAGTAATCCTTCAATCTGCGCTTGGTTGGTTAGTTTCGTATTCGTCACTCTTAGATCCCTCCGCTAAAATTATTGGTTCAAACAAGCCACCTTGGTTAATAACAATCGCTTGATGCTTTGCCAGTTCAAGAATTGCTAAAAAAGTTGTAACTAAGCCATCGCGAGTATGTAAATCTTCAAACAAGTCTTCAAACCTAACTGGACCATCATGAATAATTTCAATCACGTGGTTCATTTGTTGACCAACGCTTACTTTTTCAGCTGCTACAGTTTCAACTAATGGAGTAGCTAATTGTTGGCGGCGAAGAACGGCTGCAAAAGCTTGTTGCAAATCCGTTAATTTGATGCCCGGCTCCACGTGAGATTTTACCATTTCACGTGGAACTTGCATTGCTGGTCGAGTATACTCCTGTTGACGCAGATTTTCTTTATCTTTTAGTCGATCTGCCGCTTTTTTATAACGCTGATATTCCAAAAGCTGTTCCACTAATTCTTGTCGGGGATCAAGCTCCTCTACTTCTAGTTCATCATCCAATACTGGCGGCGAAGGTAACAGCATCTGACTTTTAATGTCCATCAGAGTCGCAGCCATTACAAAATATTCACCCGCGACTTCTAATTGGTGGCTTTGCATCTGGTGAAGGTAATCAAGGTATTGGCTTGTAATTTGCGAAATCTGAATATCATAAATATCCATTTCAGATTGCTTTATTAAATGGAGCAATAAATCTAGTGGTCCTTCAAAGTCATGAACCTTTATGACCGGTTGAAATGGATTTTGTGGTTGCACTTGCTTATTCATTACTTCTCTCCCACATGCTAATTATTGGTTGGGTTGCTAAGGTTCCCATGAGGCGTTTATGAGGATATTGATCGTGAACGCCATCTAATAAGGAAAAAATATTATACCCCGTTCGTTCGCTTGGCGTAAACGATAAGCGGCGAACCAGCACGTAACAATCCCCTATTTCTATCATCACAATTCCAATAAAGTGACTATCATCCATGTCTTTCCACAAAAAGATTGGCCAATCATTAGCCAGTGCCCAGTCCATCTCTTCCATAAAACGATTATCTTTTCGAAGGTCTTTTACTAAGGACAATAAACCTAGGGCGATTTTTTGGTAATCTTTTCGATAACGAACTAACATCGTATTTTCCTTTCTATGCACGAGGATGATATTTCATATAGTTAGCGGATAACTGTTGCGGTGAGACCTGTAAATATGGTTGGAGAGCCTTCATCGCGTTATAACCAAGGATTTCTTGGATTAATTGAACATCGGCGCCATTTTCTATTAAATGAACAGCAAAAGAATAACGCATAGTTTGAGGAGTAACTTCTTTTTTGATTTTAGCCTCACTGACCCATTCCTTCATTTTTTTCCAAATTCCTTGCCGCGTCAAAGGATAACCATGAGCATTTAAGAACACCCGCGTTTCGTGATCATCTCTGAGCAAAAGTGGTCGACCACGGTTTAGGTAACCGGTAAGCCACTTGACTGCTGGTTGACTTAAGGGAATCATCCGCTCACGTTCATTCTTTCCCGTTAGTTGTAGAAGCTTAACGTCGAGATGAAGTGCTGTCAGATCCAAGGCAATTACTTCACTAACCCTCATTCCCGTTGCATCCATAATCTCCAACAACGCTCGATCACGAAGACCAATTGGGGTTGAAACATCCGGGACTGCCAGCAGTTGTTCAATTTCTTTTTCAGTTAAAATTACCGGTGCAGGTGGTTGGTTAAAGGTATACTGGTGATCAATCATTTCCATTGGATTAATGGTTAGGTTATGGTGACGAATCATGTATTTATAAAATTGCCGTAAACTTGAAATCACACGGTTAATTGTTGAATTAGCTTTTCCCTGCTGACGAAGACTATTAAGGAGGTCAATTAGCAAATAGTGGTCCACCTGTTGCCAATCATCAATTCCTCGATCTTCTAAATAAGTCACAGTTTGTTCTAAGTCCCGTTGATAACTCATCAAGGTATTATCGCTTAATTGTCGTTTATCTTTTAAAAAAGCTAAAAACGCAGCCACTTCATTATTCATTAATCTTGATTCTCTTTTACTAGGATTAATTGACCGTTTTCTTGTTTTACTAATTTCTCTTTAAGCAAATGCCCAATAGCACGTTTAAACTGCCCCTTGCTTATGCCAAAGACATCGCGAATGATCGATGGGTCCGTCTTATCAGTGTATGGCAAGCGGTGATTTATACCATGTTCTAACATTGTCAAAATCATTTGTGCATCTTCACCAATAGCTTGGTAGGCACGAGGCTTAAGGGAGAGATTGAGACTACCATGTGACGAAATTCCAATAACCCGCGCTTTAACTCGTTGACCTAATCGCGGTTCTTGGTCTCGTTCACTTGGATGGATGAATCCTAAACGATAATCATCAGTAATCACAAAGGTTCCACTCATCTTAAGACGGTAAACTGTGGCATAAGTATCATGGTTGAGCAAGCATTTATCTGGAGCTGCTGAAATAGTTTGATAGATTTGGTCATCTGCTAATTTACCCCATAGACGGTCCTTATCATCAACTTGAAGGGACATTAATAAACGGTCACCTGGTTGTGGCCATAAGTGTTTCAAGCTTGGTAAATCATCTAAAGAGACGACAATATCCTTATTGGGAAGACCGATATCAACAAAAACCCCTAAATCACGACGAACATTAACTACTGTACCATAATCGTAATGGTCAACCTGGATCGTTGGAATGTGTTTACAGGTCATCTGTAGTTGGTGGTCCTCATTTTCATAAACAAAGCCGCGTACCTGTCCACCAATATGTAATTCTTGAGGACTTTCGCTTTTCGATAATCGATACGTTTGCCCATTACGATCTGGTTGAACAAAATAATCGGTATCATTTTCATCAATCATTACCGCTGTAACAACTTTTCCTAATGCTGAATTCATTTTTATCACTTATCCTTTTTTATTCTATATCGATTTTACACGGTAAAGGCTTATTTTGCTAGTAAGATCAATGATTATCATTGGTATAAAAAAAGACCGGTTACTAATGACCGATCTTTTCGCAGACAATATTATAAAATATTAGTCGATAGTCTTAACACGCATCATGTTAGTTGCACCTGGTACACCCAAAGGAACACCAGCAACGATGATGATCCTGTCGCCCTTCTTAGCAAAGCCAAGTTCAACAGCCTTCTTAGCAGCTAAGTCGAACATTGTATCAGTGTTCTTCATTTCATCAACAACGTATGGTTGAACACCCCAGTTGATCATAAGTCCACGTTCTACACGTTCGTTTGGAGTTAATGCAACGATATCAGCATTAGGACGGTACTTAGAAATCATCTTAGCAGTGTAGCCTGAAGCAGTGTAAGCAACAATTGTGTGAATGTCTAAGTCTTTAGCTGCGTTAGCAACAGCAGAACCGATAGTTTCAGTTACGTCAGACTTGTCCCAATCGAACTTTTCAGTACCGAATTCCCAAAGGTGGTTTTCAGCCTTAATGTCAATGTCGTTCATCATTGCAACAGATTCAACTGGGTAGTCACCGTTAGCACTTTCACCAGAAAGCATAGTAGCATCAGTACCGTCAAATACGGCGTTAGCAACGTCTGATACTTCGGCACGGGTTGGACGTGGGTTTTCTTGCATTGAGTCAAGCATTTGGGTAGCAGTAATAACTGGCTTACCTAATTCGTTACAACGCTTGATCATGTGCTTTTGAACAATTGGCACATTTTGGGCAGGAATTTCAACACCCATGTCACCACGAGGTACCATTAAACCGTCAGAAACAGCAATGATTTCTTCAAAGTTGTCGATACCTTCTTGAGATTCAATCTTAGGGAAAATTTGAACATCTTCCATGTTCTTTTCCTTAAGTAATTCGCGAATGTCAAGAACATCTTGAGCCTTACGAACGAAGGATGCAGCAATGTAGTTGATCTTGTTTTCCAAACCAAAACGAATATCGCTACTGTCCTTTTCAGTAATACCTGGTAAGTTGATTGATACACCAGGGGCGTTAACACCCTTCCGAGAACCAAGAACACCATGGTTTAAGACGTGACATACAAGTTCCTTGTTTGCATCGTCTTTTTCATCAATAACCATGTCAATTAAACCATCATCAAAAAGAACATGGCCACCAACATGAGTATCATCGTATAAGCCTGGGTAGGTAACAGCAATCTTGTCATGAGTACCTTCAATTGAAGGATCCATTGAAATGCGAACCTTGTCGCCAATTTCAAAGTTGATCTTACCTTCTTTTTGAACAGTAGTCCGAATTTCGGCACCCTTAGTATCAAGCATAAGACCAACGTGCTTGCCAGTAATTTCTTCAGCCTTGTGTACGTTTTCGATCCGACCCAAGTGTTCTGGGTGGTCACCGTGTGAGAAGTTGAAACGGAAAATGTTAGCTCCCGCATTGATCAACTTAACGATCGTATCAACATCAGTACTTGCAGGACCAAGTGTACTTACAATCTTGGTTTTCTTCATAAATGAATCTCTCCTTTTGCATCTATAGCATCAATCACAATCTGTAATTGTATGCCTCATTTGCACACTGTTATGATAGCACTTTTCAAATAACGTGTCTTTATTTTTTATGCAAAAGGTTTTAAAAAAGCGCTATCATTCTAAAATTAGTTATTTTTTCTAACTGTTATTTAATTTTATAGCTTTCAGTGATTACTATTAAGCTGTTGTAAGACAACGTTTTCTTGGCCAAGAACGGCGACAAGCGCCTTTTTTGCTTTCTGAGAATTTTTTAACCATCGTTTTTGGTCAAGCAGGATCTTCTTATCGTTTGCTGGATAAAACAACAAGACAGGAATTGAACCATGGTATTCATTAAAAATATTATTTAACTCTCGATGCACCATCTCAGTGTCTAATGACGGTAAGATTCGTAAAACCCATCGTTGCTTGCGGCGTTTCTGTTGAACTTTTTTAACATCCTGCAATTGATTAGCAACTAATTGTAGACCCCGTCCCTCACGATATTCTACTCGACCTCTGACAATTAAAATCTTATTTGTTTCTAGTTGCTCTTTGAACTGCTGATATTGTTTGGGAAAGACGGTAATATCAATTGCTCCGGTCTCATCCGTTCCATTAACAAAGGCCATTTCTCGATGTTCACGTTTAGTATAAATAGTCTTAACGTGATTTGTAAGGACAATTATTGTCGCTTCTGAATGCGGGTATAAATTAGCAATTTTAGTTGCATGGAGCTGCTGTCCTAATTGGTAATATTGGGTAACCGGGTGGCCGGAAAGATACACTCCTAAGTATTCATTCTCCTTCGTTAAACGGGTCAACAGAGGGAATTCATTTCGTTGGTCAATTGCCGTTTGGAGAGCCGGATCGTCAAAATTAGCAAAACCAGCAAACAACTCAATCCCGGAAATTAATTTAGGAAGGGCGTCAATCATCTCCGCTCGGTTATATTCCATCTTATCAAAGGCCCCACTATAGATTAACGGTTCGATTAATTCTTGCTTTTGCCAACGTTCTGGAATACGCGCAATAAAATTACGAAGATCTGTAAACTTGCCATTTTCCTGCCGTTCTTCAAGAATTGCGGCGACAAAATCACGACGTACTCCTTTAATAGCAGAAAAGCCAAAGTAAACTGTCCCATCATGTAATAGAAAACTACTCTCACTTATATTGATTCGCGGCCCACTAACCTTGACGCCAAATTGCTTTGCATCCCCCACGTGCCGTTTCAATTTCTCAATATTAGTTTCTGCATTCATTAGGGCTGTAAAAAAAGCTGCAGGGTAATAAACTTTCAAATATGCCATCTCAAACGCCATCATAGAATAGGCAACTGCATGCGAACGATTGAACCCATAATTAGCAAAGCGATCGATATATTCAAATACTTGGTGAGCAACTTGTGCTGAATAGCCGTGTTCTGTTGCGCCGGCAATAAATTTTGTCCGCATATCCTCCATTGTGGCCTTTTTCTTCTTACTCATTGCCCGGCGTAAAAGATCCGCCTCTCCTAAGGTAAAGCCAGCCATTACAGAAGCCAACTGCATTACCTGCTCTTGATAGACCAAAATACCGTAAGTTGGTCCCAGAATTTTTTCAAGTGAAGGAGCAGGATAAGTAATTTTCTCTTTTCCAGCTTTGCGGGCGGTAAAATGAGAAATATTTTCCATTGGGCCCGGACGATAAAGTGCATTCACTGCCACAATATCTTCAAAATTCGTTGGGTGAAGATTGACCAATACATTTCTGATCCCACTTGATTCAAATTGAAAAATCCCTTCAGTTTTTCCTCGCTGGAACAGTTGAAGAGTCAACGGATCATTAAAGTTAATTTTTTGCAAATCAAAATTAGGATCTTCTTGCCGAATTATTTGAAGGATGTTATCCATGATTGAAAGGTTCTTCAATCCCAAGAAATCCATTTTTAATAGCCCCAGCGCTTCTACTGTGTCTTTGGCAAACTGCGTCATTAATAAGCCATCACTACCATCTTGTAACGGCACAATTTCATGTAATGGCTGCTCAGAAAGGACAATGCCTGCCGCGTGAATTGAATAATGACGCGGCAATCCCTCTAATTGCTGTGCAACTTGAATCAGCAAACGAAATTTAGGATTATCGTCAAGAAGATTTTTTAGTTGTTGTGACTCCTTTAATGCATCTTTGAGTGTCACGTGAAGGCCATGTGGTAATGCATCGATTAACCTTTGCATATCGTAACGGGGCAAGTTAAAGACCCGGCTCACATCACGAACGACTTGTTTAGCGGCTAATGTCCCAAAAGTAATAATTTGGGCTACGCGTTGGTGACCATATTTTTGATGTACATACTGCAAAACTTCATCACGCCGATTATCAGGAATATCTAAGTCAATATCGGGCATTTGAGCTCGTTCTGGATTCAGAAAGCGTTCAAATAATAAGTCGTATTGCAAAGGATCAACTTCTGTAATTGCTAAAGCATAGGCAACTAATGATCCCGCAGCTGATCCTCGTCCAGGGTCGGTCGTAATCTTTTGCTGGTGAGCAAAATTCATTACGTCCCATACAATTAAGAAATAATCATCAAAGCCCATTTCATGGATTACTTTTAATTCCATCGCTAAACGTTCTTGGTACTGTTGAATAGTTTTTCCTGGTGCTACTCGTCTTTTTTTCAATCCTTGAATACATAGAGAACGTAAATATTGTTGAGATGGTATCCCTGCTTGATTTTTAAAATGAGGAAGGACCGGGGCCCTAAATTGAAGTTCAACGTTGCACAGGGCTGCTACTTCAACTGTCTTTTGCGCGGCTGCACTAAGCCCCTTTGCATTGTAATCTTGGACAATCTGTTCTTTCGAATGAAGATAATGTTGTCCTCTTCGTCTCGCTTCTATTGTCGGATCTTTTAACTCAACTCCGGCATCAATTGCTTGTAAAACCCGACTAGCAAAAAGGTCATTAGCATTTAAATAATCAACTGGAGACGTCCCTACTAATGGCAAAGATAGTTGTTTTGATAATTGCTGCAAGGTATCTATTTGAACGTCATCTAACCGCGAATTGACTCCTAATAGAACGCTATCATCATCCCCCAGATTAGCAAGCTCAGTTAAAATTGATGTTGGCTGAGCAAGTATACTAAAAACTGTACTTTGTGGGGGGATAATTATAAACAATTCACCCAATAAAGAACTAATTTGCGCAATCGTTAAAGGTATTTTTTTATCTTTTCGTGTTTGCTGAAGCGTCGATAGGTCCATCAGATGCTGATACCCTCGTTGATTCTTAGCTAGAAATACTAAATCTAGCTTGGTACCATCCGTCTCATTTAATGCAACTACCAGCCGCAAGCCGAGAATGGGTTTAATTCCTGCTTTTTTTGCTGCATTATAAAATTCGACAGCCCCATATAAAACATTTTCGTCTGTTAACGCTAATGCCTTATACCCTCGTTCCTTAGCCGTTGTAACTAGGTCAGAAATCCGGGTGGGACTTTTTAGCAAACTATAACTACTCTTAACATCTAAGGGCGTAAAATCCACTTCATTTCACCTCTCAATAAAATTATATCAAATCAAACTAAATAGAGAAATTAACCCAACCCTTTCAAAAGCATTAATAAATATGCTAGAATATGGTATGACTTCAAAGGGGATGACCAACATGAACTTTTTATTAAAGAATATCGTGGCTGGTATTTGGGCACTTATTCTGGGTGAGGTCCTAGCTTACATCACAAGTCAACTAGAATCGATGACACCAGACTACACCCTTGTCGGCTGGTGTTCTGTAATTATGGGATTAGTCGTTATCAATTGTGTGGATAAAATTACCGCAGATGCAAATCCTAGCAAAAATGAAGATTAATTAAAAAGGATTGAGTCCAAAATGGCTCGATCCTTTTTAATTTATTTATCTTCTTCCGCAGTCAACCGCACAATCTCAAGCAGGGTGTCCAATGCGCGTTCCATCGTTTGCAGTGATACATATTCAAAACGCGAGTGCATGTTTTCTCCACCAGCAAAAAGATTAGGAGTTGGTAAGCCCTTATAAGAAATTGTTGAACCATCCGTCCCGCCACGAACTGGATAGATATCCGGTTTAATGTCTAGATTTTCCATAGCTTTCTTCGCAATTTCAACAACTTCCATGTGATTCTTAAGCGCATCTTTTAAGTTGTAGTATTGGTCATAAAGATTCATCGTTACTAGGTCTGCACCAAGTTCATCATTTAGGCCAGCAACAACCCGGTCGAGTAAATGCTTCCGTTCAATAAACGTTTGCTTATCATGATCACGAATTAAATATGTCATTGAAGCATGATCAACAGTTCCATCAAACTTGTATAAGTGATAGAATCCTTGCCGTCCATCTGTTCGTTCAGCTCGATCATGTGCTGGCAAGCTATTTTGCAAGTCAATTGCAACCTGAATAGCATTGATCATTGTTCCCTTAGCAACCCCAGTGTGAACATCTTTTCCTTGAATCTCAATTTCTGCCTGAGCTGCATTAAATGTTTCATATTCCAATTCGCCAAGTGGACCACCATCAACCGTATAGGCAAAATCGGCCCCAAAATCCTTAACATCAAAATGATCAGCCCCGGTGCCGATTTCCTCATCAGGTCCTAAACCAATCTTAATTGTTCCGTGCTTGATTTCAGGATGAGCCATCAGGTAAGCAGCCATTGTAACAATCTCCGCTACTCCTGACTTGTCATCAGCCCCAAGCAAAGTAGACCCATCAGTAGTAATTAAAGTATTGCCCTGATATTTTTCCAATGATGGAAATTCAGTAGTAGTTAAGGCATATTGGCCATCTTTATCAAGCTTAATATCTGACCTGCCATCGTAATCTTTGACAATCTGTGGATTAACATTATGAGCATTAAAATCTGCAGTGTCGATATGGGCAATGAAGCCAACCGTTGGCACATCCTTGTCAATATTACTTGGAATTGTAGCGACCAAATATGAACTTTGTGGATTAATATGAACATCACTCAACCCTAAAGATATCAATTCATCTTTTAATTCATTTAAAAATGCAGTTTCCTTAGGATCAGAAGGAATTGTTTTTGAATCTGGATTTGACCTTGTTTCAGTTTTAACATACTTCAAAAAACGTGGTAATAACCCCTCATACTTTTCCTCACTCATGATTAGCATCTCCTTATCTAAAACCTATTTAGTAATAAAAGTAAACGGCTCTGTATTAACTCTACTCTCTAGCACCTCAAACTGCCAATTATTTTCATTCTTCCACTGGGTGATTAAGTTAGCAAGCTGGTGGGCAGCTACCACTTCAATATGATGTCCAGGATCAATAACAACAAGGTGATTAGCAATCATATCGTGCGCAAAGTGGTAACTTACATCTCCAGTGACATAAGCATCAGCTCCAGTTTCAAGAGCTTGTTGATAAAAATCTTGACCAGCACCACCAAGTACTGCAACACGTTTAATCTCTCTCTCTTGGTCAAGCGGGTTGACAATTAACCGTAATCCGCGGATGGCAAAAACATCTATACAATAATTTGCAAATTTTCGCGGTGTTAATGGTTCATTCAGCTCACCAACACGCCCCATTCCAACTGGTTCACCGCTTATTGGATCATTTCCTGCTGGCACTAAAGGCACAGTATTAGTTAGGCGAAGTTGATCTGCTAACCAGTCATTCATTCCGCCATTAGCAGTATCTAAATTAGTATGAACTGCATAAACAGTAATATTATTCGCCAAAAGTTTAGCGTACATTGCATTTTGCGGATCCCGCGTATCTAGATTCTTTGCTGGGTGAAACATAATGGGATGATGAGCAAAAATAAGGTCAACATTTTGCTCAATTGCTTCATCAACCACTTCTGGGCGAACATCAAGGGTGGTCATTAGTCGAGTAATCGGGAGATCTGGATTGCCAATTTGTAGACCGACATGATCCCATTTTTCTGCTAGTTGCGGATTAGCAAATTTTTCAAAACGCGCAATTAATTGGTTACCGGTTGTCATCGGCGATCGCTTCCTTTACTTGTGATAAAAACTCGTTTATCTCATTAATCTTTTTTACTGGTGGCTGTTGAGCCTTTTGCATCTGATCAATAACATGGGCTTCACGTTGAAGATATTCTTGCCATTTTTTCCTAAAAACAGGCCCTTTGTTTTCCAATAAAAATGGTCCAAAATCAAGCTCATATTTACTGTATCTAAATGGGACAACTGATGGCTCAGCAACGATAATCTCATAAATATGATTGTCTTCTTCAATTATTTTTTCGTTCATTATTTGGTAATAATTATTCATTAACCATTCACGCAACTGACTTTCCCCTACATTCGGTTGAAGGACAAGTCGCTTAATTCCTGTTAACTTATTCTTGTCTTTCTCTAAAATCGAAGCAATCAAACTCCCGCCCATTCCGGCAATCGTAATTGTATCGACTTTATCTGCTGGTTCAATCGCTGCTAAACCGTCTGCCAAACGTGGGATAACCTGGCCTTCTAATTGGTGGTCTTTTATTTCACGAACGGCATTTTCATAAGGACCCTTTACTACTTCTCCAGCAATTGCAAAATCAATTTTACCATCTAACACCAATGCGGCTGGTAAATACGCATGGTCAGAACCAATATCAGCCACCCGCGCACCTGCTGGAACAAGGGAAGCAACACATGCTAGACGTGCTGATAAGTGCTTTTCATCCACAAAAATCATTCCTTTATCTATTTAATAAATTAATTATAACAAAAAGAGGAAGCAAGATAGCACCCACTTAGGAGTCCTATTCCTACTTCCTTCTAATTTACGCAAGATGGTCTAAAAATTCACCAATTCGTTTAATGGCTTCTGTTAGGTTTTCATCAGAGGAGGCATATGACAGACGAACATAACCATCGCCACCCTTACCAAATGCACTACCTGGTGTTACTCCAACCTTTGCTTCTTTAGCAAGCTGCTTTGCAAAGGCAACATCGTCAGTTCCAAATTGAGCTGGAATCTTAGCAAAAAGGTAAAATGCCCCTTCAGGAGTTAACATTTCAAAGCCTAATTTCTTAAGACCGGCAACAAGTAAATCGCGACGATGCTGGTAAATCTTTCGAAATTCTAATGGATCATTTAAACCATTTGTCAGTGCTTCAGCCGCTGCAACTTGAACGTTATTAGTTACGGTTGTGACTAAGAAGGCATGCATCTTTGAAATATTAGCCATGATCTTAGCCGGAGCTGCAACATATCCTAAACGGTAACCAGTCATTGCGTGAGATTTTGAGAGTCCAGAGATAAAAATTGTCCGCTCTGGAATCATAGTAGCAATTGAATAGTGCTCTACCCCATAGACTAGTTCGCTATAGATTTCATCAGCAATCGCATATAAATGATGCTTCTTAATTACTTCAGCTAATCCTGCTAGAACTTCTTGAGGATATTCACGACCAGTTGGGTTACTTGGGTAGTTAAGGATAACAGCTTTGACGCCTTTTCCCTCTTCTTCAAGAACTTCTTCAAGCTTTTCTGGAGTTAGAACAAAATTATCTGCTGAAGTATCAACCTGAACAACTGTTGCTCCTGTCATTTCAATTAATGGGAAATATAGAGAGAAAATCGGGGTCGGAACCACAACTTTGTCTCCAGTATTAAGGATTGCAAATAAGGTTGCATCGAGGGCTTCGGTTGCTCCCACAGTCGCAATTATTTCCGTTTGCGGATCATAGTGCACATCACGAGTATTCTGAATATAATCACTGATTGCTTCAAGTAATTCTGGCTTTCCCATTTGAGGAGCATAGTGAGAATCATCTTCCTCAATACTTCTAATGGCTGCTTGCTTAACGTGTTCAGGAGTTGCCATGTCTGGTTCTCCTAATGTTAATTTAATAATTCCTGGGATCTTTGAAACTTCTTTATTGAATTCACGGATACCTGATGGCTGTAACGCATCTAACTTGTGACTAACAGTTCCATATAAATCAGCAGATAATTCTGGCATTGTTCGATCTCTCCTCAATTTTTATTTATAATAGATTTAAAAATTCAGAAAAAGCATATAATTTTTTAATGAATTGTTTTAAGAATAATGATGATATACCAAATGATTTTATGAAATTTAATAGTTTTATTGATTTTTTAGGAGATATTTATACGGAAGATATGCTTTCCTATTGCAATAAATTAGAAGTTTCAAATTTTATAAAATATCCTGCAGATGTATTTATTGAAGGGATTATAAAAGTCAAGATTTCAAGACTATCAAATATTCCTAATGATGTTCTATCTGCTTTTAATTTCTATGAATTAAATAAGATATAATAGATATTGGAGGTTTAAAATTTAATGGATACAAAAAGACAATTAAAT
>SKEM01000050.1_pt1 | contig 90986 bp, 92 predicted proteins | sample 4826731 | NCBI WGS metagenome assembly SKEM01 (sample SAMN11008809, study PRJNA524170) | human gut metagenome | biome: Human fecal sample; material: Feces; isolation source: fecal sample from pouch patient p37 | host: Homo sapiens | place: Israel: Tel-Aviv | collected 2015-07-27 | reverse complement strand
GCTACCGCCACTACTTTTTCAAATTCTTAGTCAGTGATTGGGGCTTTCTTGAGTTGCTTTTCGGAAAATGCGGCCATCAAATCAATAATTTCTTGGTTCGAAAAGTCATAGTTCAGAAAAACTAAGTCACTGCTTTTGAGATTAGTTTTTTCGGCTAGTTCGTTTAAAACATTTAATAAAAGTGTTTCTCTAGAAAAGATTGTCATGATTGCCTACCAGTTTTATAAATTAGTGGTGCGTTGAGCTTAGCGCTGATGACGTTACTAGTACTATCATGATTCAGTCACATTAAGCAGCCCATTGAATGATTTTTGAAAACGATACGCCTTTACAATGTCAGATACCATTGTATCTTATTTATTTAGGACGGTTCGGTCAAGGTCTGCTAGTAATTACAAATTTGAGCAGTAACTGTATGCTACTGACAGTGCGCTTAACTAACGAGCAAAAAATAGACGCTATCAGTGTATTCTAGCAGTTAGCAAAAAATAATTAAATCCGCTTGACTTATAGTCGGCTCTAACAACTATTATTAGTCTCGTTGGCAGATGTTTTTAACTATAATTCATCAAAAAGGGGATAACAATTATGAAGACAATTCAAATTGGCGCTAGTCAGCTCAAAGCGTCTGCGGTTGCGCTGGGTATTATGCGGATGGTTCGTTTAGATACCGATGCGGCAGCGAACGTCTTAGAGACCGTTCATGACCGGGGCGTTAACTTTATTGATTCAGCGGATATTTATGGTAACGGTGATTCGGAACGGATTTTCGGGCAGGCATTAAAACAGTCGAGTTTAAAGCGTGAAGACTTTTTTATTCAATCTAAAGGTGGTATTGTACTCGATCCTGAGAAGAGTTCTGGTGAACTAGTCTTTGGTCAACGCTATGACTTTTCTAAGCAGCATTTGATTGCAACGGTCGATAAGATCTTGCAACGGATGCAGCTGGACTACCTAGATTCGTTTCTATTACACCGGCCCGATCCGCTGATGGATCCCGCCGAAGTCGCCGCGGCGTTTGATGAATTGCAAGCTACTGGTAAGGTGCGCCACTTCGGTGTTTCCAACTTTAACCCGATGCAAGTCGAGATGTTACAAGCGGCAGTCAGCCAGAAATTGATGATCAACCAATTACAATTTGGTGTCATGCACACCGGTCCAATTCAGTTTGGGTTGCACACGAATATGCAGGATACGGCTAGCCTTAATCATGATGGCGAAATTATCGAATATTCGCGGCTACACCACATGACGATTCAAGCTTGGTCACCTTTCCAATATGGTTTCTTCGAAGGTGTCTTTGTTGGAAATGATGAAAAGTTCCCTGAACTTAATGCTAGATTGCTAGAGCTTGCGGAGCAATACAAGGTAACGCCATCTGGTATCGCTGTCGCCTTCATTAACCGCCATCCTGCTAAGATCCAAACAGTTCTTGGTACAATGACACCATCTCGTATTATTGAAGCGACAGAGGCTGCAGATATTGTGTTGACGCGTGAAGAATGGTATAGCTTATACATGGCAGCAGGTAATATCCTACCATAAGTCTTAAAAATGCTAGAGATTTTCCGGTAGTTTGGAGAATGTCAGCATTTTCTTCATTTGTCCAGATAAATCACTAAAATGAAGAGTATTGTTTGAATTTTTAGCAAAAATAACTTATAATGGAACTAACTCAATAAATTACAGAAGTGAGGTGACAGATATGAGTTTTACAGATGAAACGGTACGTTTCGAGTTTGATGACTCGAGCAAAAAAGAAATTGGCGAAACACTTGTCAGTGTCTACAAGTCTCTCGGCGAAAAAGGCTACAACCCGATTAACCAAATGGTCGGTTATGTGTTATCAGGCGATCCAGCTTATATCCCGCGCCACAACGATGCTAGAAACAAAATCCGTCGTTTTGACCGAGATGATATCGTTGAAGAATTGATTAAAAATTACCTCAAGTATCAAGGTGTGTCACTTTGAAGCAACGTTTAATGGGGTTAGACGTCGGTAGTGTAACTGTCGGCGTGGCCGTAAGCGACTTGCTAGGCTATACAGCTCAGCCTGTTGAGACGATTCACATTAACGAGTCAAAAGCAGATTATGGGTTTGAGCGTTTGGCAGAACTTGTCAAAGAATATCAACCTGCAAAATTTGTCTTAGGTTTACCTAAACACATGAACAATGATGAAGGTATTAGGGCGCAAGCGAGTCGTCATTATGGTGATTTATTGTTCGAAAAATTTGGTATTCCAGTTGATTATCAAGATGAGCGACTCACGACAGCCCAAGCAGAGAAAATTTTAATTCAAGGACACACACGTCGTGAAAATCGCAAAAAATATATTGATAAATTGGCGGCTGTGTTGATTTTACAGAATTATCTTGATAGCCACACTTTATAAACTAGATTACGGAGTAAATAATGACTGAACATACACATCATCATGACCATGAACATGAGCAAGAATTTATCACTTTGATTGATGATCATGGAAATGAGACTTTGTTTGAAATTCTTTTGACAATTGATGGTCAAGAAGAATTTGAAAAAAACTATGTCTTAGTTGTACCAGCTGGTGCGGAAGAAGACGAAAACGGTGAAGTTGAAATTCAAGCTTACGCTTATACACAAAATGAAGATGGTACTGAGGGTGACCTCTTACCAATCCCAGAAGATTCTGATGAAGAATGGGATATGATTGAAGAAGTTTTCAATACATTTGTAGAAGAACAAGACTAAATCAATATCAAAAACTCTGAAAATGGCCTTATCTGATGTTAAATCAGGATAGGTTTGACTTTCAGAGTTTTTATTTTGTGGTTATTTAGGACAGTGTCGCTAGTATAAAGTTCATGATATGTTAAGTTGTGTTTTCATCATCAGTCGTTGTCAATTTTGTCATCAGTTGCATCAGTCATGACTACCATGTGATCAAGCTCTCTGACTTCAGGTAATAGCATGCTTGCGATATTACCGATAAAAATGCTGACACCTGCAATAATCAGAAGGGGTGGTATACCGATGGTTTCAGCAAGTGGTGCTGCAAAAATCAGACCAATCGGACTGGCCATGGAAACCATAGCTTGTGTAATGCCCATAATACGTCCGGTTTGTTTAGCGGGGAAAGCTTGTTGAACGATGGACATGAAGAGACCGTTTGCGGCCATGAATCCGATGCCGCCGGGGAGTTGTAAGGCGATAAAAAGCCAAAGCCCATGTCGATTGTCGGGTAAGAAGCCCATGAGTGTGAAAGCAATCCCTGCCAGATAATACCACATGACACCAATCGTCAATCGTCGTTTGGTTGTGGCGAAAAGTCCAATGAGGAGGCCTCCGAGGAGGGAACCAATGGACCAAAATACTTCAACGATGGAAGCGTCTGAAATGCTACCATGGAAATAAGTGGTCGTAATCAGGGGGTAGAGTGAAAAGGCGGGCCATGCAAACATACCAATTAAGGTTGTAATGATTAAGAAGTTGAAAATACCTTTATGATGTCGGACGAGTTTAAAACCCGCCACTAGTTCATGAAGATAGGAGTTTGGATTGTCAAGATGCTCAAAACTAGGAATTTGTGTCATTAGTACTGTAATTGTCGCAATAATGGCACCAGCGACATCAACTAGCATGATTTGAGAAATGGGTAGCAGGCTGTAAAAAAACGCGCCGATAGCTGGTGTGATAATCATTGAGGCGCTATTAAATGCACCGTTGAGCCCGCTGACTTTAGGTACAAATGTTTCTGGGACGAGTGTCGGGATAATGGATTGAGTTGTTGGTGTCTGAATGGCACCTGCAAAACTTCTGATGAACATGGCGACACCTAATAACCAAAAAGGAAGTGGACCACCCTGCCCATAAATCGCTAGGATAATTGCAGCAAGTGCGACAATCCAATCACCTGACAGTAAGAGAATTTTCTTATTCATGCGATCAATTAGTGGACCGACTAAGGGACCAATAATGATCCCAGTGATAAATGCAATTAGCATATACATGGCAAGTAAAGTTGGACTTTTAGAGCGATCTGTCAAATACCAAATCAAGGCATATTGCGCAATCATGCTTGTGAAAAAGGATAATTGTTGACCGACAAAAAGCGTGAAAAAATTCTTTTTCCATTTTGTTTTCATATACTTTTAATTTTATCAAAATTTTGACAAGACGGAAATACCTTTGATTATTTAAATTGAAAAGTTTATAGATAAATGAAACGAGATGAAAAAATCAGATGTGTCAGGATGATTCCTGCTAACATGTTTTATCTTATGGTAAAGAGTGTTCTGGGGTATTGGGGTCTAGCTTGACAAATAACTCTGGAAGTAGTAAACTAACGTTAGTTTACTGTAAACTAACGAGGTGTATATGATAATTAAAAATAAACTAACGACACTGCGAGAGCAATTTGGTTTTAGTCAAGCAGAGGTCGCAAGGAAAATCGGCGTTTCTAAGCCAACATATTGGGCTTGGGAGAAAGGAAATGCCAATCCTAAAGCAGAAAGTCTTAAAAAACTGGCAGCATTATATGACGTAAATTTGGATGAACTGACGAAAAAAACTAACGAGAAAGTAGTGACACATATGAGAACTTTTGAAAAATCCGATAAACTTGATGATGTTGCTTATGATATTCGTGGTCCAGTTTTGGATGAAGCGAATCGTATGCGTGCTAATGGCGAGAAAATTTTGCGTCTTAATACAGGTAATCCAGCCGAATTTGGCTTTACAGCTCCGGATGAAGTGATTCGTGATTTAATCATGAATGCGCGTGATAGCGAAGGATACTCAGATAGTAAGGGGATCTTTAGCGCGCGTAAAGCGATTATGCAGTATTGCCAAGTGTTAGGTTTTCCAAATGTTGACGTTGATGATATTTACACTGGTAATGGTGTGAGTGAGCTCATTTCTATGTCTATGAATGGGCTATTGAATACTGGAGACGAAGTCCTAGTGCCAATGCCTGACTATCCTCTTTGGACGGCGTCAATTAGCTTGGCTGGAGGTCATGCTGTACATTATTTATGTGATGAATCAGCGGAATGGTATCCTGATATTGCAGATATCAAGTCAAAAATCACGTCTAATACGAAGGCGATTGTCATCATTAATCCTAATAATCCGACTGGTGCTGTTTATCCACGTGAGGTCTTGTTAGACATCGTTGAAATAGCACGTCAGAATGATTTGATTATTTTCTCGGATGAGATTTATGATCGTATCATCATGGATGGTATTAAACATGTTCCAATCGCGACTTTGGCACCAGATTTGTTTGTCGTGACTATGAATGGTTTGTCAAAATCACACCGAGTGGCTGGTTTCCGTGTGGGTTGGATGATACTTTCAGGGGATAAGAGACGGGCTCAAGGCTATATTGAAGGCCTAAACATGCTAGCTAATATGCGTCTATGTTCAAATGTATTGGCGCAACAAGTCGTTCAAACGTCATTAGGTGGCACGCAGTCTGTCGATGAGTTGTTGCTACCTGGTGGTCGTATCTATGAGCAACGCGAATTTATCTATAAAGCTATGAATGAAATCCCAGGAATTTCAGCAGTGAAACCTAAAGCTGCCTTCTATATTTTCCCTAAGATTGATACAACTATGTACAATATTCATGACGATGAGCAATTTGTTTTAGATTTTCTGAAACAAGAAAAAGTCATGTTGGTTCATGGTCGTGGCTTTAACTGGAAAGATCCAGATCATTTTCGGATTGTTTATATGCCACGTGTTGATGAATTAGCACAAATTCAAGAGAAAATGACGCGATTTTTGTCTAAATATCGCCAGTAAATTGTCTTAAAATAGAAAACAATAAATAATTTTCTGAATATTGTTGTATTTCTGATTTGTTATTGTTATAATAAAGCTATAGAATCTTTTTTAAAAATAGGAGAAGTATGACTACTTTATTAGAAAAAACAAGAAGAATTACGGCGATTTTGCAAGAAGGGCTTAACAACTCTAGCGAAGAATTACCGTATAACGGCCTATCAGAACGCTTATCAGCGGTAATTGATTGTAACTCTGTTGTCATTGATGGCAAGGGTGTTGTGCTTGGCTATGCCATGCCTTATAAAACAAACAATGACCGTGTTGAAGCGATGTTTGATAAACGCAAATTATCAGATGAGTATGTTCAAGTCGCATCACGTACTTATGATACTGAGGCTAACTTGCCTTCAGATGCGATGTTGTCACTTTACCCACAAGAAGTTGTCAAGGATCATCCTGACGGTAAAACGACGGTTGCGCCAATTTATGGTAGTGGCTTGCGTTTAGGAACATTTATCATCTGGCGTAATGAAGAAGCGTTTAGTGATGATGATCTTGTTTTGGTTGAATTGGCAACGACGGTTATCGGGATTCAATTGTCAAATCTTCAAATCGAGAAGATGGAAGAAAATATCCGTAAAGCAGCAGCTGTTAATATGGCTGTTAGCACACTTTCTTATTCTGAAATGAAAGCTGTTAAAGCAATCCTTGAAGAATTAGGTGGCATTGAAGGTCGTTTGACAGCCTCTGTAATTGCTGATAAAATTGGTATTACACGTTCAGTAATTGTGAATGCTCTTCGTAAACTTGAGTCAGCAGGGATTATTGAATCTCGCTCACTTGGTATGAAGGGAACTTACCTTAAAGTTGTTAATTCAGGTATTTATGAAAAACTTGAAGGTCGTAACTTTTAAGGTTGTTTAGTTAATGAATTTTGAAGCTACCCTAACCAAAATAGCAGTAGTCTTAACACGAATCAGTTGAGAGAGCGCCTGTTGCTGAGAATGGCGCCTGATGTTTAAGATGAAGAACACTATTTTGATGCAATTAAATAAAACAAGTAAAGGCTATTGCGCTCCAAATTTTGATTTTAGCGCAGTGGCGAATTAAGGTGGCACCACGAATTTCGTCCTTTTCTGACGATATTTGCGGTGCTATTTTTGTTAAGTTTTCTGTCGCAAAACTGCTAAATCAGTGGTCTAGTGTCTATCGGTTCTAAGAAAAACACCGTTGCGCTAGGGTCATACACCATTGACGTAAATAACTAAATAATTCTAAATTTTAAGATATATCGATGTATGCCTATGGTAAAATAGGTTAAGCACGATAATAAGTAGAGGGAAAATATGAGAACAAAAACGATTGAGACAATTTCGAAACAAGGCGAAACCGTTACGGTAAAGGGTTGGGTAAATTCGCGTCGTGACCATGGTGGTGTCATTTTTATTGATTTGCGTGACTTTTCTGGTCTTTTGCAAGTTGTGATTCAACCTGAAAAAGTAGACAATTTTTCAGCTGCTGAGCATTTGCGTGATGAATATGCCATTTCAGTCACAGGGACGATTCGCCCGCGTGGTGAAGGTCTTGCCAATCCTAATTTGGCAACAGGTGAGATTGAGTTGGTGGCAGATGAACTGACGATTTTGAATGCATCACAACCTTTGCCGATTTCACTCAATGAAAGCAATAAATCAAGCGAAGATTTACGTTTGAAATACCGTTATTTGGATTTACGTCGTCCTAAAATGCAAGAAACCTTGAAACAACGTGCTAAATATCTATCATTTATCCGTCGTTTCATGGAAGACCAAGACTTTTTGGAAGTGCAAACGCCGATTTTGGCTAATTCTTCACCAGAGGGTGCGCGTGACTTCTTAATTCCAAGTCGTATCCATTCTGGTAAATTCTATGCCTTGCCACAAGCACCGCAACAGTTCAAACAGTTGCTCATGGTCGGTGGTATTGATAAATACTATCAAATCGCGCCATGTTTCCGTGATGAAGATCCACGTGCAGATAGACTTTATGGTGATTTCTACCAGCTTGATTTGGAACGCGCCTTTGTAGAAGATGGCGAAGAGATTCGTTCAGAGATGGAAGTCTTAATCCAAAATCTGGTGAAAGATTTTGCGGGTAAAGAGCTTGTCTCAGAAGATATTCCACGTATTTCTTATGAAGATGCTATGAACATCTATGGTAGTGATAAGCCTGACTTGCGCTTTGGCATGACTTTGGTTGACTTAGATGAAACGCTTGCGACGACTGAATTTGCTGTCTTTAAAAATGCTAAAAAAGTTAAAGCGATTTGTGTTAAAGGTGCTGCTAGCTTGTCACGCTCACAAATTGATAATTTCACTGAAATCGCTAAAAAAGAAGGTGCTGGCGGTTTGGCTTACTTGACTTATGTCGATGGTGGTATCAAATCACCGATTGCTAAATTCTTGACAGTGGCTGAATTGGCTGAAATTACAGCCAAAACGGGTGCTGAAGATGGCGATATCGTTTTCTTTGGTGCGGGTAAACCTGCCATCGTTAACCGTGTACTCGGTCGGATGCGTAATGAATTTGCGGATTTCTACGGCCTCAAAGATAAAAATAAAGTAGCACTTTGCTGGGTTGTTGATTTTCCATTTTACGAATACGACGAACAAAATCGCAAAGTTGACTTTGGTCATAACCCATTTTCATTGCCAAAAGGTGGTGTTCAAACGCTTGAGGCAGCAAAAACAGATGCGGATAAGTTAGCGATTAAGGCAGACCAGTATGACATGGTCATGAATGGTTATGAAATTTGTTCAGGTGCTGTTCGTAACTACAATCCAGAAGTGATGTATAAAGCTTTTGAAGTGATTGGGTATGACAAGTATTTTGTTGAGCAAAAATTTGGGGCTATGTTAGAAGCCTTCAAATTTGGTGCGCCACCACATGCTGGTTGTGCCTTTGGTCTTGAGCGTATCTTCATGGTCTTGACTGGTGAAGAGAACATCCGCGAAGTTGTTGCCTTTCCGAAAAGTGCGGCAGGCGTTGACTTGATGATGGATTCACCGAGCGATGTTGACCCGAAACAATTAAATGAATTGAAATTAGTTTTGGATATTGATTTTGACTAAAAGTGTCAAAAACTGATATAATATACTCAATTAACCAAATAAAACAAACATTTTTGTGCTATTTTCCGCCACTTCATCGTTGATTAGTCTTGCCGTACACCTGTACGTCTTTGCCTTATCGCCTTGCATTGGCAAAAAAACTAGCTCAAAAATTTGTTCCTTTTCTTGAGTTAAATGAGTATGAAACATGAAATTATAGGTTTGATTCCCGAAAAAAACAGAGGAGAAATCAATGGAAATCACAAAAGATGACGTGAAACACGTCGCGAATTTGTCAAAATTAGCCTTTGATGAAGCAGAAACTGCTGAATTTGCTGGCACATTGACAAAAATCGTTGATATGTTTATGAAATTAGAAGAAGTAGATACAACAGGTGTCCCATTTACATCAAATGTGGCAGATAATATCAATGCTTGGCGTGAAGATGTTGCGGTTGCAGGCTGGGATCGCGACGAGTTGTTCAAAAACGTGCCAGAAGCTGAAGATGGCTTTATTAAAGTACCCGCAATTATGGAGGATAACTAAGCATGACAACGATTAAAGCACTCCATGATAAATTGGTCAATAAAGAAATTTCAGCAGTTGAGCTTGCCAAAGCAACCCTGAAAGATATCAAAGATCGTGAAAGTAAAGTTGATAGCTTTATCACGATTACAGAAGATGAGGCACTTGCACAAGCTGCTGCCATTGACGAGCGTGGGATTGACGCATCGAACCCAGTGTCTGGTATTCCGATTGCTGTGAAAGACAATATCTCGACTAAAGGGATTTTGACAACAGCTGCCTCAAAAATGCTCTATAACTATGAGCCTGTTTTTGATGCGACTTCTGTCGAAAAATTATATGCTAACGACATGATTATCGTTGGTAAAACTAACATGGATGAGTTTGCCATGGGTGGGTCAACTGAAAATTCATCTTTCAAACCAACGAAAAATGCTTGGGATGAAACAAAAGTTCCTGGTGGGTCATCAGGTGGTTCTGCGACAGCTGTTGCGGCTAATCAAGTCTTACTCTCACTAGGTTCTGATACGGGTGGCTCAATCCGTCAACCTGCATCATTCAATGGTGTGGTTGGTCTCAAACCAACTTATGGTCGTATTTCGCGTTTTGGTCTGATTGCCTTTGGTTCATCACTTGACCAAATCGGGCCATTTTCACAAAATGTTGAAGATAACGCTCTTTTGCTCAACGCTGTTTCAGGTTACGATCCAAAAGATTCAACCTCTTCAAAAGTTGCAGTCCCTGATTTCACATCTAAAATCGGTCAAGATGTTAAAGGCTTGAAGATTGCCTTGCCAAAAGAATATTTAGGTGAAGGGATCGATCCTCAGGTAAAAGAACAAGTCTTAGCTGCGGCTAAACACTTTAAAAAACTTGGGGCAATCGTTGAAGAAGTAAGTTTGCCACATAGCAAATATGGCGTGGCTGTTTACTACATCATCGCCTCATCAGAAGCTAGCTCAAACTTGCAACGTTTTGACGGTATTCGTTATGGTTTCCGTGCAGAAGATGCGGTTGACTTGGAAGATATTTACGTTAAAACACGTTCGCAAGGTTTCGGTGAAGAAGTGAAACGTCGCATTATGCTTGGGACATTTAGCTTATCATCTGGTTACTACGATGCTTACTTCAAGAAAGCTGGGCAAGTTCGGACTTTGATCATGCAAGATTTTCAAAAAGTCTTTGAAAACTATGACCTCATCATTGGCCCAACAGCACCGACTGTTGCCTATGATTTGGATACACAAGGTCATGATCCAGTTGCCATGTATTTGGCTGACTTGTTGACAATTCCGGTCAATTTGGCAGGTTTACCTGGTATTTCAATTCCTGCAGGTCAAGTTGAAGGCTTTCCAGTAGGTCTGCAAATCATTGGTAAAGCCTTTGATGAAGCAACGATTTACCAAGCAGCAGCAGCTTTTGAAGCGACGACTGATTTCCATAAAAATAAGCCAGTCATTTTTGGTGCCTAAATATGTCAGTTGACCAATTGATTAAGCGGTTGAATGCCATTGCTGATGCAGGTTTGATTTATGGCAAGAATGCCTTTGATTTGGAACGCTATCAGGATATCAAAGATGTCTTGCGTGATTTAACAGGCGATTTGTCAGATTTAACACCAGCAGAACTTAGTGATTTATTTCTTCCGACTAGCCATTATCCCACACCGATGATTGATGTCCGAGCCTTTGTTAAAAACGATGATGGTAATGTTTTGCTCGTTCGTGATCAAGCAAAAGGGGATTGGGCCCTACCTGGTGGATATGGTGAAATTGGTTTTTCACCTAGCGAGAATGTTCTTAAAGAGTTAGTAGAAGAAGCAGGTGTCACAGGTGAAGTTGTTCGCTTGTTAGCTGTTTTTGACACGAATAAGTGGCAACCGCAAGGTCGCCAGTATTATAAGCTTGTCTTTGAATGTCGTGCTTTAAGTCAAGACTTTAAAGTGAATAGTGAAATGTCAGAAATCGGTTATTTTAACTTGGAGACTCTAACTGTTCCTTTGTCTGAAAAGCGCAATACACGCTCGCAACTGAACTTGCTAGAGGAGCTATCTCAAACAGGTAAGCAACACATCGATTAGGCATTGACTCAAACAATAAATGGAGAAAAATAAATGAATTTTGAAACAGTCATTGGACTAGAAGTCCATGTCGAGTTGAATACCAACTCGAAAATTTTCTCACCAGCGCCTGCGCACTTTGGCGCAGGACCAAATGAGAATACTAATATTGTCGATTGGAGTTTTCCAGGTGTTTTACCTGTCATGAATAAAGGTGCCATCGAGTCTGGGATTAAAGCAGCGCTTGCTTTAAACATGGACATTCACCAAAACATGCACTTCGACCGCAAGAACTATTTCTACCCTGATAATCCCAAAGCCTACCAAATTTCACAATTTGATGAGCCGATTGGTTATAATGGATCGATTGAAATTGAGTTGGAAGACGGGACTAAGAAGACACTTCGGATTGAACGTGCCCACTTAGAAGAAGATGCAGGAAAAAACACACACGGTACAGACGGTTACTCTTACGTCGACCTAAACCGTCAAGGTGTCCCTTTGATTGAAATCGTATCAGAAGCCGACATGCGCTCCCCTGAGGAAGCATACGCTTACTTGACTGCAATTAAGGAAATTATCCAGTACACGGGTATTTCGGATGTGAAGATGGAAGAAGGCTCAATGCGTTGTGATGCCAATATTTCTCTACGTCCTTATGGTCAAGAAGAATTTGGTGTGAAAACTGAGTTGAAAAACCTGAATTCCTTTAACTTTGTCCGCAAAGGTTTGGAATATGAAGTGGCGCGTCAAGCCAAAGTTTTGCGCTCTGGCGGTGTGATCCAGCAAGAAACACGTCGTTACGATGAAAAAACAGGTGAGACGACTTTGATGCGTGTTAAAGAAGGCTCGTCAGATTACCGTTACTTCCCAGAACCTGATCTACCGCGTTTTGAGATTTCAGATGAGTGGATCGAAGAAGTTCGGGCAACCTTGCCAGAGTTTCCGAAAGCACGTCGTGCTAAATATGTGGCTGAGCTAGGGCTTTCTGACTACGATGCGGCACAAATCACAGCAGCAAAAGACACGGCTGATTTCTTCGAAGCAGCGGTTAATGCGGGTGCGGATGCGAAATTGGCATCTAACTGGTTGCAAGGTGAGGTCGCACAATACCTTAACGCTGAGGGTAAAAAGCTTTCAGAAATTGGTTTAACACCAGAAAACTTGACTGAAATGCTCAAGCTCATCGCTGACGGCACGATTTCGTCAAAAATTGCCAAGAAAGTTTTCGTTGAATTGGCGAAAAATGGCGGTTCTGCTGAAGCCTTCGTTAAGAAAGCTGGCTTGATTCAAATTTCAGATCCTGCTGTTTTAGTTCCAATCATTACAGATGTCTTGGCTAAGAATGAAAAAGCTGTCAACGACTATAAAGGTGGCAACAAAAATTCTGCTAAAGCCTTGATTGGTCAACTCATGAAGGCAACTAAAGGACAAGCGAATCCACAAGTTGTTCAAGAGTTGTTGTACGCTGAGTTGGATAAATAAACATGAGTGTATCATCTTGACTAGATTTGTAGGATGATAAAAGAAAAACTGATTCGGATGATGCATTTGAGTCAGTTTTTCTTTATTAAAATGCTTGAATATGATACCATGAGGAGATGGTTATAAAATAGTCTGCTTGTTTAATCAAATAAGTAGCTATCCGCTAGAATAAAAATCTAGTATAAAAACAAGGAGGTTCGAAAAAATACGATGACAGACAATACAAATGAAAAAATATCGCCCAAATTAATTGCGGCGATTTTAGCAACAGGTATTCTTAATTTTGCCGGCATTACAGTTGAAACGGCTATGAATATTACTTTTCCGATTTTAATTGAGCAATTTAATATTGGGATTTCGACAGTTCAGTGGATGACGACACTTTATTTATTAGTCGTCGCAGCAACTGTTCCAATCTCTTCATTTTTGAAACGTCGTTTCACACTTAAAAAATTATTTACCGTTGCTAATCTCTGTTTTATTGCAGGGGTTGTGCTAGATATTATAGCACCAAGTTTCTCGATTTTATTATTGGGGCGTTTTGCTCAGGGTGTTGGGACAGGGATTGCCTTGCCTTTGATGTTTAATATTATCTTGGAACAAGTACCACGTCAAAAATTAGGGACAATGATTGGACTAGGAACCTTAATTACAGCAGTTGCGCCAACGGTTGGTCCAACCTTTGGTGGCGTTATGGCAAGCTCACTGGGATGGCGTTATATTTTCATCTGCCTGCTACCAATCTTGATTTTCTCTTTTATCTTAGGGATTATGACTATTGAGCAAAAAACCGAGCCTCAGAAAATTAAATTGGACGTGATGAGTTTCATTGCAATCGTTGCGACACTGGTTGGTTTTATTTATAGTCTCAGTAACTTGAGTGCTATGCCATTTATGAGTTTACACGTTTTAGGTGCTTTTGTGATGGGTGCAATTGGACTTGGGGTATTCATTTATCGTTCCAATCGTCAAGAGAGTCCTTTGATTAACTTAGTTGTGTTCAAAAATGTATCTTTTGATGGACATGCTATCAGTTCTTTTATTTTATTGGCCTCTTTATTGGGACTTAATCTTGTGCTGCCTAACTATATCCAGTTGGTGAATGGTGACTCAGCAGTTGCAGCAGGACTAGCAGTCTTGCCAGGCACGATTTTGAATGCGGTCTGCGTTTCTTTTAGTGGCCGCATTTACGATGCGATTGGTGCAGCTAAACCGATTTTATTTGGTACTTCGCTTTCAATTGTTTCTTTAGTTCTCTTTTGTGTCATGAGTGGGAATTTGACTAACTTAACGATTTCAATTCTCTTTGCTATCTACTGTATTGGCTTTGGTTTGACCTCAGGTAATGTCTTGACAAATGGTCTAGCTCAGTTGCCCAAGGACTTACAAACAGATGGTAATGCAGCCATTATGACGCTGCAACAATTCGCGGGTGCTTTTGGGACATCAATCACTGCCATTATTATTGCCTTTAGTCAAAAATCAGCCATTTCTAAAGTTATTGGTACCCAACATGGCTCACGAAACGACTTGATTCTATTCTTAATCATGGCAGCTTTGGAATTTGCGATTTTATATTTTGTGATTAAGGTTTATCGTCAAGAAAAAAAGGTTTCATGAGTTTGTGCAGAATATCGAATGATTAAATAAGAATCCTTAACTTGAGGGTTCTTTTTTGTGGACAAATAACTGTTAAAGTGTGAAAATTTAAGTAATAGAAGTTATCATTAAAATGGTGATGACACAACTCAAACAATTTATTATCAATAAAAAAATAAAAGTGTGACTTAATCAATCTATTGAAAGCGATTACAATTGAACTGTAAAGAAAAGGAGGCATCTTAAATGTCAGATTGGTTAAATATCGCAGGAAAAGTTTATGTTGTGACAGGTGGGTCGTCAGGTATTGGTAAAGCAATTGTTGATGAGTTGCTTGAAAGTGGTGCTAATGTTGCAAATTTGGACTTGAATGAAAATGATACAAAAAATGAACACTATCTGTTTATTAAAACGGATGTGACAAATCATGAGTCCGTTGCTGCAGCAGTATCAGAAATTGTTGCTAAATTTGGAACGATTAATGGATTGGTAAATAATGCAGGTATCAATATGCCACGTTTACTTGTAGATGTGAAACATCCTGGCGGCGAATACGAATTATCAGAAAGTGCATTTGATAAAATTTTCTCGATTAATGTTAAAGGTGCTTATATCGTTGCTCAATGTGTCTCACGGGTTATGGCTACTCATGATGGTGGTGTTATCGTTAATATGTCATCTGAAGCTGGTCTTGAAGGGTCAGAGGGTCAGTCTTCTTATGCTGCTTCAAAAGCTGCCATTAACGGATTTACACGGTCATGGTCTAAGGAATTAGCCCGTCATGATATTCGTGTGGTCGGTGTTTCACCTGGTATTATGGAAGAAACTGGTTTGTGTACCCTTGCTTACGAGGAGTCTTTGGCTTATACACGTGGTAAAACGGTTGATGAATTACGATCAGGTTACAGTAATACAAGTGCAACACCGCTTGGTCGTAGTGGCAAATTATCTGAGGTTGCGGATTTGGTAGCTTACTTTTTGAGTGACCGTGCAAGTTATATTACAGGTGTGACGACAAATGTTGCGGGTGGTAAATCACGAGGATAATCAGGAATTAGATTGAGGTAGAAAGTGGCATTAGTCGTAAGATTTACACAAATTTTAGAATTTTTGGTGGCTAAAGGTCAAGCGACGGAAATGCAGCTTTCTCACTTGATCAAAGCGAGTGAGCAGACGGTTAGATCTGTTATGACGCAATTAAATCAAGCGTTGGAGGATGTGGCGGTCATCACGCGTGACAAAAAATGTACCGACTAGTCGTTAAGGATTATGATGAATTGGCTTTACTACTAGGGGGAGGTATTAAGGCGATAGCAGATTTTAATTCTTCGGATAAGCGGATTGCTTATATTTGCAAGGTTATGATTGAGCTAGGAGGTTATATTTTAATTGATGATATTGCTGATTAATTGGTAGTTTCTCGTGGGACTATTCAAAAAGATTTAAGAAAATTGGGTCAGTTGGTGACTCTCTATGATGGTCAACTTGAGAGTAAGCCAAATTGTGGTGTTAGATTACTTGCGAGTGAGTTTGGTAAACGGTTGATTTTTCTCAACCATGTTTATGATTATTATCAATATGAACTTAAATTTGATTCGAATTTCTTTGATTTATTAGATAACTTGTATGATAAGCTGAAGCTCAATCAAATACAGGTGACAACATTTGAGAGGGAGTTGTTACTGTCAATTAATCGGATTCAAGCAGGGCATATCATTGAAACTGAGATTGATAATTATTGTAATCTTGTTAATCATAATGAATTTTTAAACGATTTCTTTATTAAAATTGAAAATAAGTTAAATCGTAATTTAACGCAATATGAACAAGATTTTATGGCATATCCTCTGAATATGAACAATAATTTTCCGTTTGATGTCACACGAATTGATTTCGCATTTATCAATCGATTAATTCATCAAATCGTTATGGATATTGATGAAGAGTATCCGATTCAGATGAATCAAACAACCTTGTTTGAAGCTTTAAAATTTCACGTGACTTTCTTACTCAATCGTACAAGATTTCAATATCAAGAGAAGAATATTTTCTTCAAATCAATTCAAAATCGGTATCCTTTTGCCTATCAATTAGCAGAAATAGCTAAGGAGAGTATCAAAAAAGTAACGGGTCTTGTCATTTCTGACATTGAACTCAATACACTAGCCATTTATTTTGAACTTTCACTTAGTAAGGTTCGGATTGATAGTACAAAAAAAGTTGCTTTGATTGCTAATGTTGGTACTGCAGCAAAGCAAATGTTATATTTACAAATTCGTGCTATTTTGGGTGAGGACATTGTGATAACAGAGTTGACTGAGGAAGCGGCTAATCAAGATTTTTCAGAATTCATGGTTGTTTTTACGACGGTTCCTTTAAAAGCTATCTCGTCAAATGTGATGGAAATTCAAGTCGCAAATTTACTGGATGATGATTTTATTACAACACGACTGAGAACACTAAAAAATAGTATTTTACTTGATAAATCAAAAGTCAAAATGACAATGACGCATTTGAATCAGACCTATTCAGAAAATTTAATACAAATGATGGGTGACCTAGAGCAACAAGGTAAAGTAGACTCTCAATTTGCAGAACGAATTTTGGCTCGGAATCAGACTGCCTCAACGATTTTTGAAAATACTTTTGCTTTTCCCCATACGATAAATGTTGGTTCAAGTGATATTGTACTGAGCATTGGTTTGGTACCAAAAGATGAGATTAGTTTGATTTTTATGCTTGCTGTCCCTGAAAATTTGCTACCTAATTGGGAAAGTGATCTTGTTAAAGTTTATGATATGATTTTTGAAATTGTTGGTAAGCCAGAACTTCAGTATGAGATTTTGAAAATGGAAAATTTAGAACAGCTACAAGGATTGCTTAAGAGAAAGGGATTAATCATATGAATACTTGGCTACTCATTGGCATTATTGCTGTTATCGCTTATGTCGTACAAATTATCTTTGGCTTGCGTCAAATTAAGCATTTTAATCAAGTCTATCAAAAATTGAGGCAACAAGGTCGTGTTGCTATTGGTCGCAGACCAGGTCGTATTAAATCAGGAACGATTATGCTGTTTGCGCTTGATGCTAATGGGGTCATAACCGATACGCAAAAAATGCAAGGCATAAGTGTCATTTCAAAATTTAAACAACTTAATCAATTTAATGATATTGAATTACAAGCGTTGACGTCTTATCATCCTTTGGTTTCAAAGGAATTAAAAATTACACGCCAGACGATTGAAAATGCACGTGAGCTTTATCTACGTGTTCAGTCTGGTGACTATCAGGAATCATCGCCTTTATCATTAGTTGATAAGTTAAGAATGCACGCAATGGTTGTTAGAAAACAATTATTGCATAAATAAGATGTGTTTGCTTTACTGCATCAATCTTTGGTTTGATGCGGTAAGTGAGAATAAACAAGACGATCATATTAGAGGAGAAAAAAGATGGATTTAATTATTAAATTTGCGGATGGCTTTATGAGCCTCTTTAAAACTGGTGGGGAGACCTTTATTAGCTGGATGACTGACATTGTCCCGGTTGTCTTAATGCTACTTGTCGCAATGAATGCGCTCATTGCCTTAATTGGTGAAGATAAGATTCAACGAGTTGCACAAGCATCAACTAAAAATCCTATTGCGCGTTACTTGGCCCTACCATTTTTATCTGCCTTTATGCTAGGTAATCCAATGAGTCACACTATGGGGCGCTTTTTACCAGAATATTACAAGCCAAGCTATTCAGCGGCAGTCATGCAATTTTGTCATACAAGTAATGGTATTTTTCCTCATATCAACCCAGGTGAATTATTTGTTTGGATGGGTATTGCACAAGGTATTCAAAAATTAGGTTTGAATCAAACCGAACTTGCCATTCGTTATCTCTTGGTTGGGTTAGTGATGAATTTCATTGGCGGTTGGGTAACAGACTTGACAACTGCTTTTGTTTCAAAACAACAAGGGATTACATTAAGCAAGACAGTTGCTGTTAATCTGGACTTGGCATCGTGATTGTATTTTGAGAGGAAAAAAGAAATGACTGAATATAAAAGTATTGTAGTAACTAAAGGTGCTGGTGGATATGGTGGACCTTTGACAATCACACCAACGGCAGAAAAACATAAATTCATCTATATCACAGGTGGTGGGGAACGTCCAGCTATTGTCGATAAAATAGAAGAGCTGACAGGGATGATATCAGTGAACGGTTTTAAAACATCTATTCCAGACAGTGAAATTGCGTTAGCTATTGTTGACTGCGGTGGAACACTTCGATGTGGTATTTATCCACAAAAGGGAATTCCAACGATTAATATTGTGGCGACTGGAAAAAGTGCTCCCTTGGCACAATATATTAACGAAACAATCTATGTCTCAGCAGTTAAAGCAGAAAATATCCAACCAACGGATGCCAATGTCGTCATATCACACAAACAAGATGCGGCGCCAAAAGACGCGGCAGCATTCGATACATCTAAAAAAATTACGGAACAGCGCGCAGAAGGTGGGAGTTTTATCGCTAAAATCGGAATGGGTGCAGGTAAGGTTGTCGCGATTTTCAACCAAGCAGCGCGTGAAGCGATTCAAACATTAATTCAAACAGTCTTACCATTTATGGCTTTTGTATCTCTTTTAATTGGGGTTATTCAAGGCTCAGGTGTTGGTGATTTATTTGCTAAAGCGATGATTCCATTAGCGGGTAATACAGTTGGACTATTTGTGATTGGTTTCATTTGTTCTTTGCCATTCCTATCACCGCTCTTAGGACCAGGTGCAGTCATTTCTCAAATTATCGGAACATTGATTGGAGTAGAAATCGGTAAGGGAAACATTCCGCCACATCTTGCTTTGCCAGCCTTGTTTGCAATCAACACACAAAATGGTTGTGATTTCATTCCGGTCAGTCTTGGTTTGATGGAAGCCGAATCTGAAACAGTTGAAGTTGGTGTTCCCAGTGTGCTTTATTCACGTTTCTTGAATGGTTTACCGCGTGTTGTTGTTGCTTGGTTAGCAAGTCTTGGATTATATAGATAAGGAAGAAAAGATGACGGTTTTTACAACTCAAATTAAAGCGATTGGTCCAGAAGCACAAAGCTTGAGAGAAAGTCAAATGATGATTTTATTTGGCGAAGAGGCACCCGCAATGTTAGCTGAATTTTGTTATACGATTGAGGTCAAGTCGATTCATGATGCTATCAAAGTCGGGCAAAATATTATTTTTGATGATGTTCCTTACTTTATTACAGCAGTTGGTGATGTAGTTAAACAAAATTTAACATCGCTTGGTCATATTACGATTAAATTTGATGGGGCGCGTGAAGCTGAATTACCTGGTACGCTTTATGTTGAGGGAAAAAGCTTACCAAATGTACAGGCTGGTTCAACAATTGAGATTGTTTAACCAAAGAATATCTCAGTCGTTAAAATATAGGAAAATTGCATTTAAGGCTACATTATGTGAGTAGCTAGAAAAGCAATTTTTTGTTAATTGTCGTTTTTTGGGAGAGATAGAAAATAAGCAAATTTGTTACTTTTATAAGACTAGCGTATTAATGAATGACAGATAAATAAGAGGTTTTGATTAATGATAAAAACAGTAATATTTGATATGGATGGTGTTTTAGTTGACTCAGAGTATACCTTTTTGGAAACGAAAACAGATATGTTAAAGACAGCTGGTTTTCCTAAAGATGTTAGTTACCAGTATCAATTTATGGGGACAACTTTCGAAGTGATGTGGACCATAATGAAAGAAGAACTTGGTCTACCTGAGTCCATTTCATTTTATATTAATGACATGAATGAAAGACGTGAGGTGATGATAGCAAGAGATGGTATTCGTGCTATCAAAGGGGCGCAGGATTTAGTGAAACGACTTTTTGAAGCTGGTTTCAAATTAGCAGTTGCCTCTTCTTCTCCTAAACATGAGATTGTGCGAGCAATGACTGAGTTAGGACTTGTTGACTATTTTGAAGTGTTAGTGAGTGGAGAAGAAGTGGCGCATTCTAAACCAGCACCTGATGTCTTTTTAGCAGCAGCAGAAAGGCTAGGTGTTTCTGCTCAAGATGCGATAATCATTGAAGATACGAAAAATGGCAGTTTAGCTGCTAGACGAGCTGGTGCTTATGTGATTGGCTTTGAAAATCCTAATTATCCAGCTCAAGATTTGAGCAACGCTGATATCATTGTTACAGATTATCAAGAACTGACAATCGAGAAACTCCAGAATTTAAAAGTAATTTGAGAGTAAGAAATTGTGGAGTTGGGATAAAAAAACTCCTAAAATAGGCTATGAATGATTTCTAATGTTAATAGAAATTGTTCATAGCCTATTTTTGTATCATTTTCCGAAAAAATTGTAAAACAACATTATGACTCCATTGAGAACAATTACGAAATTGGTATTCTTTTGGCAAAACAATGCGAAATTGGTAAAAATAAACTGGTAGGTTTACTTTTTTCTTTTGATGACTGAAGATTTTTGTCCCAGTTTCTTTATAAAATTTTCCATAAGAGATATAAACTACTGGTTGAAAATATTTATAATCATAACTTAACAAAATAAATGTTTTTTATTTTTAAAGATAAAACAAAAGTATTATTTATGTGTTATTTACATTATGTTTTCTTAATATTTACTATATTTTTACATTAACCTAACTTGCCACGTGTTAGAATGAGTGTATTAGTGAAAGGGTGGTGGTGAGCAAAGGCGAAAATAGAGACGTGTATATAATAAAATAATAATGATATTTTACAGGTGTCTATGTTGGAAAATGAAAGAAATATTTAATTTATTGATGTGCTTTATAAACCATTAGGTCTATGGTGAGAGGAATCATGAGAATATTTTTTTGAGATAAGTTACAGAGACGTGTAAATAACTAGAAAGTTAAGGGACTAATGATTGATTTGCAGCATGTTTCAAAATCGTTTAATGGTATAACTGTCTTGGATGACATATCATTAAAGGTTCAAAAGGGGGAGACAATTGCGATTCTAGGCTCATCTGGTAGTGGTAAAACAACCCTACTTAATATCATTTTAGGTTTATTGCAACCTGATAGCGGTAAGATTATTTGTGATGGACGAGATATCACAAAAGAAAGTATGAAAAAAAGAGCTTTTAATATTGTTTTTCAAGATTATACTTTATTTCCTAATTTATCAGTTGAGAAAAATATTGTTTACGGTTTACGCAATAAAAAAGGGCTATCATCAGCTAAAGAAGTGGCAGGTTTGATTGAGTTATTAGATTTAAGTAGACACCTTAAAAAGTCTATTAATCAACTCTCTGGGGGACAAAAACAACGTGTAGCATTAGCACGAACGCTTGTCATGAAACCTAGAATTTTACTTTTAGATGAGCCTTTGTCAGCATTGGATGGTGTCATTAAAGAGAATATTAAAAATCGAATAAAGGAAATTGTTCAACAATTTCAATTAACCACTTTTATTGTGACACATGACCCAGAAGAAGCTTTGACAATGAGTGATAAAATTTTAGTGCTTGATCAAGGACGCATCGTCCAGTTTGATTCGCCGAAAAATAAAGCCTTAAAAGATGCGAAGTTACCAATACCAACGTCTCTTAAAGACTTAGCTAATCCAATCTATAAAAATACAATCGCTATACCCAATATTAATTCTTCCTCGACTGCTTGGTTAATGATCCAAGCTTTGATTGATACCTATGGCGAGTCAGAAGCCAAAACCATTTTCGCTAAAATCCTTGATAATGTTGGTCCCAACCTAGAGGATTCGGGTTCAGGTCCGATCAAAAAATTGCGGACGGGTGAAGTAGCGGTTGGCTTTGGTTTGCGTCAACAAGGTATTGTGGATGAAAAAGCAGGTCTGCCAATCAAGGTGGTAGAAGTTAAGGAAGGCAATTATTTATTAACTGAATCTGTTGCACTTTTGAAACATAAAACAATGAATCCAAATGCTATAAAAGTGGCTGAAATTCTTACCAATGATACTCGAAAAGCTCTACAAGAATATTATCCAGCAGCACTTTATCAAGGTGAAGATGCGACGGCAGCCAAACGTTTTCCAAAACCTTTGACGCTTGAGTTATTAAAATCTCATCAAGTATTTGCGGAAGAAGCCAAGGGGAAATAAACATGACGACGATCAATTATAAATTGTTAACACCAGGGCCGCTCACAACAACAGACTCAGTTAAAGCGGCTATGCTAGTAGATCATTGTACGTGGGATGATGATTATAAAGTGATTACGAAACGTATGATTAAAAAGTTACTGCAGTTGGCAAATGTATCGGAAGAAACATACACAGCAGTTTTGATGCAAGGGTCGGGTACATTTGGTGTTGAGAGTGTATTGACAAGTTCAGTCGGACAGTTAGACTGTCTCCTGATTTTAACAAATGGTGTCTATGGGTTAAGAATGGCAGAAATTGCCCAATACGCACGTCTTCCCTATGATGTTTTAGAATTTCCATATAACGCAGTGCCAGATGCGCAAGTTGTGGCGGAATTTTTGGATACTCATCCCGGTATCACGCATCTTGCCATGGTACATTGTGAAACGACAACAGGTATTTTAAATGATATTCAAGCCATTAGCCAAGTTGCTAAAGCGCGTCAATTAACCTTTATCGTTGATGCCATGAGTAGTTTTGGTGGCATCCCTATTGACGTGGCCGACTTAAACATTGATTTCTTTATTTCCAGTGCCAATAAATGTATTCAAGGGGTACCGGGATTTTCGTTTATTATTGCTAAAAAAGAGGCTATGTTAGCAACAAAAGGCAAAGCAATCTCCTTATCTTTGGATCTTTATGATCAGTGGGAAACCATGTCAAAGGATGGTAAATGGCGTTTTACAAGTCCAACGCATGTTGTCATCGCTTTTGAACAAGCGCTGCAAGAATTAGAAAAAGAAGGCGGGGTGAAGGCGAGATATGCACGATATCAAGCTAATATGACGCAACTGGTGTCGCTTTTTAAAGCAAATGGTTTAGTTGCCTATATTTCTGAAGCAAGACAATCACCAATTATTGCAACTTTTCAACTGCCGAGTTATGAGATTGATTTTAATGAGATGTATGAGTTTGTTAAGTCGCAAGGTTATGCCATTTATCCAGGTAAGCTCCTTGACTTGAATACCTTTAGAGTTGGGGTGATTGGTGAGATTTATCAGGCGGACATTGAGCGCGTATCAGGTATTTTTGATGCCTACTTGACGAATAAGAAAATTGAAAGGTGATAAGATGATTGAAGCAGTGATTTTTGATTGGGCAGGTACAACGGTTGATTATGGGTGCTTTGCTCCCGTACAAGCTTTTATCGAAACGTTTAAAAATGAAGGGATTGAGGTATCTTTTGATGAAGTTCGTCAGCCAATGGGCGCTTTGAAACGAGATCATATTAGAGCCTTACTAGAAATGCCACGAATTACGAACTTGTTTGAGAATGTGCACCATAGAGCTTTTACTGAGCAAGATATTGATGCCATGTTGGCAGTTTTCACTGATAAATTAATGGCAGAAATTTCCAATCATACGCTATTAAAACCTGATGTTTTAGAAACGGTTGCTTATTTAAGAGACAAGGATATAAAGATTGGCACAACAACTGGTTATACAGCAGAAATGCTTGAACCAGTGGCGCAGGCAGCAAAAACTCAAGGCTATGAACCGGATCTTTTGATGACACCGGATGATGTCCAAAACATAGGACGCCCTGCTCCTGATATGATCAATAAAAATTTAGAACGGCTAGCTATCCAAAACCGTCAAACAGTTATTAAAGTCGGAGACACTGTATCTGATATCCTAGAAGGAAAGAATGCCAATGTTTTGTCTGTTGGTGTGATTGAGGGGAGCTCGGTCATGGGGCTAACTGAGTCAGAATATACTCAGTTATCAGGAGAGCAAAGGCAGTCAGAAATAGACCGTGTGCGACAAGTATTTGAAACAGCTGGAGCCGATGCAGTCATTTTGAATTTAAGTGAATTAGTACATTTAATTGAAAAGATGAATCAATAGCTAGTGTCTAGCATTTCAAAGTGGTGTGTTTTGTTATAAAAATAAAGTAAACGCTCGTCATCAATCTGATGCGCGTTTTTTTATGTTAAAATAGAACCATGACAACTACAGAAAAAAAACTACTATTAATAGACGGCTCATCCATTGCTTTTCGGGCCTTTTTTGCGCTTTACACGCAGATTGACCGCTTTGTTGCGCCGTCTGGTTTACACACCAATGCGATTTTTGCCTTCCATACTATGTTACGTAATGTTTTGGATTCAGTCCAACCCACACACGTACTCGTTGCTTTTGATGCAGGCAAAACTACCTTTCGGACGGAAATGTACGCTGACTATAAAGGTGGGCGTGCGAAGACGCCCGATGAGTTCAGAGAGCAGCTACCATTTATCAAAGAAATGTTAGAGGCGCAAGGTATCAAGCATTATGAGCTAGCAAACTATGAGGCCGATGATATTATCGGTACCTTGGCGACGCAGGCGGAAAATGGTGGATTTGATGCGATAACGGTTGTTTCAGGCGATCGAGATTTGACCCAGCTGACCACAAACAAAACGACGGTGGAAATCACGATTAAGGGTGTGGCTGAACTTGAAACCTACACACCGGCTTACCTGAAAGAAAAATTAGGCTTAACGACTGCGCAATTTATCGACTTGAAAGCCCTTATGGGTGATAAATCCGATAATATCCCTGGCGTGACCAAAATTGGTGAAAAAACTGGCATTAAATTACTGTTAGAATACGGCTCGCTCCAAGGTATCTATGATCATGTCGACGGCATGAAAACCTCTAAAATGAAAGAAAATCTGATCAATGATCGTGAACAAGCTTTCTTATCAAAAGAACTCGCGACGATTGATTTGGACTCACCGATTGAGATTCAACTTGACGACACGATTTTTCAAGGCGCTGACTATGACAGACTCAAAAAATTCTATCAAAAGATGGGCTTTCAGAAGTTTCTGGAAGACCTTGAAGGTGTGACAGAAAAGGTAATTGAAGAACTGGACTTTACAGTCGTTGAAGATGCAGTGATGCCTGAGATGTTTCATGAGGATCAATTCTTCTATCTGGAAATTCTAGGCGAAGATTATCAGCGTGAACCGATTATCGGCTTTGCTTGGGGGGATGACAAGACGATTTATGTCTCAAAAAACGTCGATCTGCTCAAAGATTTCCGTTTTCCTAAGAACACCTTTGACTTCAAGAAAAATAAGGTCTTACTAGGTCGTCATGGCATTGACTATCCGCTCGTTACATTTGATACCATGCTTGCTAAATACCTCTATTCAACGATTGAAAATAATAAAATATCAACAATCGCAGATTTATTTGGTCTGAATTTGCCAGACGATGATGTGGTCTATGGTAAGGGCGCCAAGCGTGCGGTGCCATTTGACGATGTCCTGTATGATCATCTCGCTCGAAAAGTAGATGTCCTCGTCAAAACGAAAGCAGTCTTGCTTGATAAGCTACGGGAAAACGATCAAGAAAAACTCCTATCGGATATGGAGTTACCACTTGCTAATGTCCTCGCTAAAATGGAAATGGCAGGTATTAAAGTATCTGGTGGTGTCCTAAGTGAAATCGGTCTTGAAAATGAAAAAGTCATCGCAGATTTAACAGCAGAAATTTATGAGCTTGCTGGTGAGACCTTTAATATCAATTCACCGAAACAACTAGGTGTCATTCTATTTGAAAAAATGCAGCTACCGGTCATTAAGAAAACCAAAACAGGTTATTCAACGGCTGTTGACGTCCTGGAACAGTTAGCACCGCAAGCGCCAATCGTTGATAAGATTTTGAAATACCGTCAAATTTCTAAAATCCAGTCAACCTATGTCACGGGTTTACTCGGTGAGATTATGGCTGACGGTAAGATTCATACGCGTTATATTCAAGATTTAACACAGACGGGTCGTCTGTCAAGTGTGCAGCCTAACCTCCAAAATATTCCAGTTCGTCTGGCTGAAGGCCGTAAGATTCGCAAGGCTTTCTTACCTGAAAAATCAGATTCAGTCCTATTATCAAGTGACTACTCACAGATTGAATTGCGGGTTCTTGCTCACATTTCAGGGGATGAACATTTGATTGCAGCCTTTAACGACGGTGCTGATATCCATACGGCAACGGCTATGCGTGTGTTCGGTATTGAAAAACCAGAAGATGTTACGCCTAATGACCGTCGTAACGCCAAAGCCGTTAACTTCGGTGTTGTCTATGGCATTTCTGATTTCGGTTTGTCTAATAATTTGGGGATTACTAGAAAAGCTGCCAAAACATACATTGACACGTATTTTGAGCGGTATCCTGATATTAAAAAATATATGGAAGATATTGTTAGAAGTGCTAAGGATAAAGGATATGTCGAAACCCTTTATCATAGAAGACGTAATCTACCAGAGATTAATGCCAGGAATTTTTCAGTGCGTTCGTTTGCAGAGCGTACAGCCATTAATAGCCCAATCCAAGGTTCAGCAGCAGACATTTTGAAAGTTGCCATGATTAACCTTGATCGTGCTTTAATGGAAGGTGGCTATCAAACCAAAATGTTACTACAAGTTCACGATGAAATCGTCTTGGATGTCCCACATGATGAGTTAGATACAATCAAAAAATTAGTCAAAACTACCATGGAAGACGCGATTGAGCTTAAAGTACCGCTATTAGTTGATGAAAATAGTGGCAAGACATGGTATGAAGCGAAATAAAATAAAAAATCAGGCCAATGAGGTCTGATTTTTTTGAATCTGTAACTAAAAAAGTCTTTCCCAATTTGGGAAAGACTTTAAAGATTAGGAGTTCGCTGAGTTTTGAGTTGGTTGGGTAGACATTGATGACCTGATGTGATATTTACGCTTGAGGAAGTAGCGGAGTGCAAGCGCAAGTGCCCCGATTATTGCTGTAATATACCCAGCAGGTGAAATGTTGAATTCTCTTGGAATTAACATGGTTAAAGTAAAGACGAGAACCCACCCTAGAAAGGCAAGTGTTAAAGCACCAAAAGTTTTGAAGGTTTTTTTTTTCTGACCTTCACTTTGGGGTTTATAGATGAGTCGGAACATGAGATACATAACTAAACCAGCAGCAAAGCTCATCGTTCCAATCGTAATTAAACCATAAGTTATCGCTTTTTTACTGAAGACAGCCATAACTCCGTTCACGACAGCTAGGATGCCTAGCATGAGCAATGAGCTATCTAACCACATGAGGACAGGTGTTTCGTTGTCATTTTGGTTTGTCGCCGCTTGACTTGATTTAGCACCAGCTACCGCAGTAGCATATTGGGCTGTGAATTCAGAGGGAGTCCCTAAGATATCTTTAGCCAGTACACGTTGGTCCTGAGCCTCAACGATTTTTGGCAGAATATCGGATAAAATGGCCTTGATTTCGTCATCAGACTTACCGATTTTGACAAGCTCTCGTGTTACCACATGAATGTATTCGCTATTTTTAGCTGTTAATTGTTCAATATAATTTTCCATATTCTTATTTTAACAGAAAATGACTGATTTTACATTAAAATTTTTAAAATGGTATCGCTATCAGAGATGGTGAAAGTAAATGAGGTAAGAGCTGACAGGCTTGGAAAAATAAATCATTAATTTCACTTGCTTTTAAGTCAAAATATGGTATAATATTCTAGTATGTTATGAATTTGACTAACAAAAAAAATCGAGGAGAAATATATCATGGCTAAAGTATGTTACTTTACAGGTCGTAAGACTTCATCAGCTAACAACCGTTCACACGCAATGAACAAAACGAAAAAACAAGTTAAACCAAACTTGCAAAAAATTAAAATCGTTGAAAATGGTAAAGTGAAATCAGTATGGGCCTCAGCTCGTGCACTTAAAAACCTTTCAGTTGAACGCGTTTAAGACGTGTGTTTGATCAAAAGAAAAGCTTTTGCGTTAATTTGAGTCTACGATACGTTGGGCCAAATGATTCAAAAGCTCTTTGTTTGGTTAGAACTATTTTGCCGTGAAAAGACTTCACGGTTTTTTTATTAGCCGGATTGTGATAAAATGAGGGAAAAGGTGTTGATTGGTATGAATTAGCGAGCAGATATCGTTAGTAAATATCAAGACACAAAGTATGCCTAGTCGAAAGATTTAGGTCCACTCATAACAAGCTAGATTGTAAAGCGAGGAAAAAATTATGGCTGTGACAATTAATACAAAAAATGGGACAGTTGACATCGAAAATGATGTGATTGCAACGATTGTTGGCGCATCGACAACAGAAATTTTTGGTGTGGTCGGTATGACAAGCAAAAATGCTGTGAAAGATAATTTTAAGACACTTTTGCGTCAAGAAAACTACGCCAAGGGTGTTGTAATTTCAGCTAATGACAACGGTGTTGACGTTGATATTTATGTGATTGTTTCATTTGGCGTTAAAATTTCTGAAGTCGCTAAAAATGTGCAAGAACGAGTTAAATTTAATTTAGAAAACCAACTGGGCATTACAGCGAATTCAGTTAATGTTTTCGTACAAAATGTGAAAGTGGTGGCTGAATAAGATGACAAATACAATCAATGCAAGTCTGTTTCAGGAGATGATCCAAGCAGCGAGCACGCGTTTAAATAACCAAGCAGAGTATGTCAACTCGCTTAATGTATTCCCTGTACCCGATGGTGATACAGGAACAAATATGGGCATGACGATTACCAATGGTGCCAAAGCAGTCTCTGATAATCATGCAGAGACTGTCGGTGAAGTTGCGGCTATCTTGTCTAAAGGCTTGCTCATGGGTGCACGTGGGAACTCTGGTGTTATCTTATCACAGATTTTCCGTGGGTTTGGTCAAGCTATCAAGGAAGCGGATGTTTTTACCGCTGAAAATTTAGCCAAAGCCTTCCAGAGTGGTGTCGAAGTTGCTTATAAAGCGGTTATGAAGCCTGTTGAAGGGACAATTTTAACCGTTTCTCGTGGTGCTGCAGCATTTGCTGGCAAAAAAGCATCAAACTCTGATGATGCGGTTGAAGTTTTGAAAGCAGCGCTCGAAGGGGCAAAAGTTGCCTTGGCTAAAACGCCAGATATGTTGCCAGTACTGAAGGAAGTCGGTGTTGTCGATTCTGGTGGTCAAGGTTTGGTCTATATCTTAGAGGGCTTTGTCGCAGCGGCTACGGGCGAGTATTTGACGTCTGAAGAATTTCAAGCGACACCTGCTGTCATGGATGAGATGGTCAATGCTGAGCATCACAAGTCAGTTGCAGGTCATGTTGTGACGGAAGATATTAAGTTCGGCTACTGTACTGAAATCATGGTGGGCATCGGCCAAGGGCCAACTGTGACTAAATCTTTTGATTATGATGAGTTCCGTAATTACTTAAATGAAATCGGGGATTCATTGCTTGTCGTTAATGATGATGAGATTGTCAAAGTCCATGTTCATACAGAGGATCCTGGTATTGTGATGCAAGAAGGTCTGAAATATGGTGCTCTTATTAAGGTTAAAGTTGACAATATGCGCGAGCAACATGATGCGCAAGTCATCAAGGAAGCAACTAATGCTGCACCTAAAGCATCAGCTGAGCCTAAAGAATTTGCAGTGATTGCGATTGCTGCTGGTGATGGTCTAGCTAAAATCTTTAAGGATATGGGCGCTGACTACGTTATTTCAGGTGGTCAAACGATGAATCCGTCAACTGAAGATATTGTTAAAGCAATTGAGTCAGTTAATGCACGCAATGTGATTATCTTACCTAATAATAAAAACATCTTCATGGCTGCCCAGTCGGCTGCTGATGTCGTAGATGTGCCTGCGAAGGTTGTTGAATCTAAGACTGTGTCACAAGGTTTGACAGCGCTACTAGCTTTCGAAACAAGTAAAACATTAGAAGAGAATGCTGCTGATATGACTGATAATCTCTCAGAAGTTATCAGTGGTCAAGTGACGAATGCTGTTAGAGATACCTTTATTGATGGCCTTGAAATTCACGAAAATGACTGGCTCGGCATGATTGACAATAAAATCGTCGTATCAGACAAAGATATGCATGGTGTCTTGACAGATACTTTTGATAAAATGTTAGCCAGCAACGAAGATGCAGAAATTATCAGTATTTACATCGGTGCTGACGGTAAACGTCAAATGGTTGAGACTCTGTCAGAAGAACTTGAAGACAAATATCCAGATGTTGAAGTCGAAATTTTTGAAGGTGAACAACCTGTTTATCCTTACCTTTTCTCTGTTGAATAAGACAATATTACTAAATCAAGAACCGTCGTGAGGCGGTTTTTTGCTATTCTAAAGAAAAAGTGTCATAAATTTGTCAAAATGAGGGATTCTATACCTTTCTAAATAACAAATACAATACAAAAATGTAAAAACGGTTACATTTTGTGCTATAATTGTCTTAATAGGTTAGGACAGGATAGCTGATAAAACAAAAAAACTCAAGTATTCAGATGCGCGCTAATAAAAATGGCGTCGTTTAAATCTGCACTGAATAGCTTGATGATAAAGGAGAAATCGTTATGGTCACAATAAATTATAGACTTGAGCCGCATACAAGTATTCCCTATCACACAGGTGTAGCTATCCCCGTCTTTTCGTTACGCAGTGAGCAGTCGTTTGGCGTCGGTGATTTTTCGGATTTGAAAAGTTTTGCAGATTTTGTGGCTAAATCAGGTATGGATTTGATTCAGATTTTGCCAATTAATGATACAACGACTTTTATGGACTGGCGAGATAGCTATCCATATCGGGCAATTTCAGTTTTTGCGCTACACCCTATTTATCTTGATATGTCTGTTTTTCGTGAGGTTTTGACAGATTCAGAAAAAGCCGACTTTGATGTCCAACAAAAATCACTCAACGGACTAGAAACAGTAGATTACGAGGCAGTATTAGCTGCCAAATGGCATTATATTAAGATTGGCTATGAAAAACTGAGTAAAAACATTTTCTCCAGTATGGCATTCCTAGATTTCTTCGCTCAAAATCTAAACTGGCTTGAACCTTATGCGGCTTTTTGCTATCTTAGAGACTTACATCACACATCTGACTATTCGCAATGGGGAGAATTTGCCAAGTTTTCTAAAGATAAACTCAAAAAACTATCAACATCCGGCCTCAATCTCCATTATTTTGTCCAATTTTTACTGCACCAACAGCTTAAATCTGCCTCAGATTATGCACATGCACTTGGGGTTGGCCTTAAAGGGGATATCGCCATTGGTATCGCTCATGACTCAGCGGATGCTTGGTCTGATGAAAGTTTGTATAATATGGATTTGCAAACTGGTGCGCCGCCGGATGCTTTTTCAGAAACCGGTCAAAACTGGGGATTTCCAACCTATAATTGGGATAAAATGGCAGAAACAAATTTTGCATGGTGGCAACAACGCTTAACCGTCATGCGAGAGTACTTTGATGCCTACCGCTTGGACCATATTCTAGGTTTCTTCCGAATTTGGGAAATCCCTAATCACAGTGTCAGAGCGCTACTCGGACAGTTTTCTCCTGCCCTTGGCCTAACCGTCGATGAAATCGAAAACACCTATCAAATACCCTTCAATAGTTGGGGTGGTGATGATCGATTTACCCAACCCTTTATTAGAGATTGGGTCGTGCGTGAACTCGCAGGTACCTACAACGATAAAATCTTTGCCGAGTTTTTAGAACCTCGTGGTAATGGTAATTATAGATTTAAAGCCTGCTATAACACGCAGAAAAAAATAGCAGCACAAGTCTCAGATGAGCAGTTGAGAGATATCTTATTTACCCTACAAGAAAATGTTTTATTCCTAGCAGATCACCGAACACCAGGTCTTTATCATCCGCGAATCAAATTCATGGATACCTTGAGTTTTCGTGAATTTGGTGATGAGCAAGTCAAACAAAATTTGATGAGGCTGCATAACGATTATTTCTATACCCGTCATAATGATTTTTCGAAAGAAAAAGCCTATCAAAAATTACCAGTCATTAAGAATGCGACAGATATGTTATCGTGTGGTGAAGATTTAGGCATGGTACCTGACAATGTACCAGACGTCATGTGGCACTTGCAAATATTAAGACTGATGATTGAGCGGATGCCATCAGATAGTGCTCACATTGTCAATAATCTAGATTGGGCGCCCTATTTGTCCGTTGTGTTCACCTCATCACACGACACGTCAACGCTACGCCAATGGTGGAAAGAAGACCCGGCTTTCACCCAAAAATATTACAATGATGTCATGCATTGGTGGGGAAATGCACCAGGATTTATGACACAAGAAATTGCGACTGAAATTATTCAGCGCCACATGAATTCTGATGCCATGTTAGCCGTTTTTCCGTTACAGGATTTACTTGCCATGATCTCACACTGCTTAGGAGATGAAAGTTTGGAGCGGATTAATCAACCGGAAATTCCTTTTCATTACTGGCGGTATCGCAATCACTTATCAAATGAAACATTACTTGCCGATGATGAAATCACTTCAAAAATCAAAGGATTGATTGCGATAACACGACGACATATCGGTAGATAAACTTTTTGAAATTTATAAACAAATTAATAGAAAAAAGGCTTTCATTCTTGTATCCTAAAGATGGAAAGCTTTTTCTATTGGCTGAATTTTTAAAAGAAACAGTTGATAGTATTGTCTGATACAGATTCAGTGCGCACGGTTGCGGACTATGCAAGAGTCAAGTATCTATATAAAAAAGGAGAACAACATGAAAGTCATTATTATTGGCGCAAGTCACGGTGGACACCAATCAGCATTGGAACTTTTGGATAAGCATCCGGATGCTGATGTGACGATTTATGAAAAAGGGGATTTCGTCTCTTTCTTGTCATGTGGGATGCAACTATTTTTAGAAGACAAAGTCTCAGGTGTTGACGATGTTCGTAACTTTAAACCAGAAGACATCGAAAAGCGTGGCGGTAAAGTCAAATCACAACATGAAGTTTTGAGTTTTGATGCTGATAAAAAAGAAGTGACGATTAAAAACTTAGTAACTGGTGACGTTTTTAACGAAACTTATGATAAACTGATTCTTTCATCTGGCGTGACACCAGCAGCCTTGCCAGTACCAGGTGCGGATAAAGAAAACATTTTCTTCATGCGCGGCCGTTCTTGGGCACTTAAAATCAAAGAAAAAATGCAAGACCCTAAAGTCAAAAATGTCGCAGTCATTGGTTCAGGTTATATTGGTGTCGAAGCTGCAGAAGTTTTTGCCAAAGCAGGTAAAAAAGTGACAATCATTGACATGATTGACGACGTTCTCGGCAACTACCTAGATAAAGATTTAACAGATATCCTAGCCCCCGTTTTTGAGGCTAATGGTGTTGCTTTAGCACTAGGTGAAAGCATCACAGGATTTGTAGGTGGGGATGTCGTCACTGGCGTTGAGACAAAGACTGGTACCATTGATGCGGACCTTGTCATTGTTGCAGCAGGTGTCACACCAAACACAGAATGGCTCAAAGGACTAGTTGACCTAGAACCACGTGGTCAAATCAAAGTGGATGAGTACTTGCGGACATCAGCAAAAGACGTCTACGCTGTCGGAGATGCTATTTTACCGCTTAATATTGCAAGTCAACAACATGCGCCTGTTGCTTTAGCATCAACAGCCCGTCGTGAGGCGCGTTATGTTGTTCGTAATATTGAATCAGACACACCGACAGAGAAATTCCGTGGTGTGTTGGGCACAAGTGCCCTCTCAGTCTTTGGTTATAAATTTGCGATGACAGGTCTGAATGATTTTTCAGCAGCTCGTTCAGGCGTACCCGTGACAGGCAGTTTCTTCAAAGACACCTTGCGCCCAAGTTTTGTTAAAAACGACGGCAATACAGACGTCTATGTCAAATTAAATTACGACAAAGAAACACATAAAATCCTTGGTGGACAAGTTATGTCTACCTATGATGTAACAGCACAAATTAATGCTTTAGCCTTAGCCATTACAACTGGCTTAACTTTAGAATACCTAGCAGAAGCAGATTTCTTCTTCCAACCAGGTTTTGACCGTCAATGGTCACTCTTAAACTTAGCAGCACAAGCAGCTTTGGGTGAGACTAAGTTTTAAGTAAGCAGATGAAAAACAACTCTGACCGAATTGAGGTCAGAGTTGTTTTATTTTGCTCATATTGCAAGTATCAGTACAAATAGCATATAGAAAAAAGATGTTTGAAAATAAAGTAGCATAATCTATTAAATTGAGATAAAATGAAACTATTGACGAACATCTGTTTTGGCAGATGATTAACAGAAAGTTTGGTATGGAATATAGACATGGATAGTTTCATTTTAGGTTTACAAACAATTGGCGCCTGGTTGCTTTTCGAAGCACCCTTATTACAAGCAGCAACCGAACTTTACGAAGAAGTAAAAGGGTGGGAGGCTATCAAAAATAAGCATGAATCATCTAAAAGAAAAGATATCGGTAAAATCCAGTTTTGGTGGTGGTTATTGCCACCTCTCAAAATTTATTTGGAAAAACGAAGAATCCAAAAAATCCAAAAGACCTATTCGGATATCAAATTATCAGACGAAACACGTGAAAGCTTACATAAGTATGCTTTAAAAGTCAATGGCTGGAGCGGTGTCACAATAGGTGGCTGGTTAGCTGCCATTGGCACGACCTGGCAGTTAGTCGGTAATTTTGAACTAGGACCTGAAATTTGGTTAGGACTTGTTATCTTCTTCAGTTATGTCAGCATCCTAATTACGATAAAACTATTGATTAAAAAATAAACTCGATCCTTAGTACGTCTGATAATTTGGTCCAAATAGCCAAATGATTAGGCGCTTTATTATGGGCAAATAGTGATATGAATTAAAACGATAATTTATTTAGTTTTATAAATGAGCTGATGATTAATATTTAAAAATAGTATCAATCGCGACAAGTCGTGTTGACGTCATATTTTGTAACCTATAACAGGTAAAAATATGGTAAAATATAGATAAATACTCTATTTTAAGGACTTGATTATAATTATGAATGATAAACAATTAGTATCCCAAGCGCTTGCAGCTGTTTTTGATAATGCTTTAAGTATCGATGATATCAGCAACTTGCTTGAAACACCTAAAAAATCTGAAATGGGAGACTTAGCTTTCCCTGCTTTTTCATTGGCGAAAACTTTACGCAAAGCACCTCAGATGATTGCGGCTGATATTTCAGAGAAAATCTCATCAGATGGCTTTGAGAAAGTCGTTGCAACTGGTCCTTATGTCAATTTTTTCCTAGATAAATCAGCAACAGCGACAACTGTCTTGTCAGAAATTTTATCAGAAGGTAAAGCTTATGCGACTTTAGAGCAAACTGGCGAGAATGTTGCCATTGATATGTCGTCACCCAACATTGCCAAACCTTTCTCAATTGGTCATTTACGCTCAACTGTGATTGGGGATGCCTTGGCTAAGATTTATCAAAAAATAGGCTATAATCCAGTCAAGATCAACCATTTGGGCGACTGGGGCAAGCAGTTTGGCATGCTCATCGTGGCTTATAAAAAATACGGCAACGAGGCAGCTATCCGTCAAAATCCGATTTCAGAATTACTTAAGCTCTACGTACAAATCAATGCTGAGGCAGCAGATGATCCGACAGTTGATATTGAGGCGCGTGATTGGTTCCTTAAACTTGAAAATGGAGATGCGGAAGCCTTGGCATTGTGGCAATGGTTCCGTGATGAATCTTTAGTTGAGTTCGATCGCATCTATACGGAATTAGGTGTTGAATTTGACAGCATGAACGGTGAAGCCTTCTATAATGACAAGATGGATGAAATCATTGACATCTTGTCTGAAAAAGGCTTGCTAACAGAATCTGAAGGCGCAACTGTTGTTGAGCTTGAAGGTTTTGAAAACCCAGCTTTAATCAAAAAATCAGATGGTGCAACGCTTTATATCACGCGTGATTTGGCTGCGGCCCTTTACCGCAAACGGACTTATAAATTCGCTAAATCACTCTATGTTGTCGGTCAAGAACAGTCTGGTCATTTCAAACAGCTCAAAGCAGTTCTTAAGAAAATGGACTATGACTGGTCGGACGACATCTATCACGTGCCATTTGGCTTGGTCACAAAAGAAGGTAAGAAATTGTCAACGCGTAAAGGCAATGTCATCTTACTAGAACCAACGCTACATGAAGCAGTCAAACGCGCTCAAGCGCAAATTGATGCGAAAAATCCTGATCTTCCTAATAAAGGCGCAGTTGCCCACGCTGTTGGTGTTGGTGCCATCAAATTCTACGATTTGAAAAACGAGCGCCTTAACGGCTATGACTTCAACTTAGAGGAAATGGTCTCATTTGAAGGTGAAACAGGTCCTTACGTCCAATATGCGCATGCGCGGATCCAATCAATTTTGCGCAAGGCTGCCTTCCAACCGGATGCGGTGGTAGGCAAAACCCTTGCCCTAACAGATGATGAAAGCTGGGAAATCATCAAGTTATTGCAAGCATTCCCTGACGTTATCGCAAGAGCAGCACGGACTTTCGAGCCCTCAGCTATTGCCAAATACGCCATTAATCTTGCGCAAGCCTTCAACAAGTACTATGCCCACACGCGGATTTTGGATGAGAATGCGGAGAAGGACGCGCGTCTCGCTTTGGCTTACGCCACTGGCATCGTCTTGAAAGAAAGTCTCAGACTTTTAGGGGTTGATGCGCCTGAAGAAATGTAAATTCTTCGCGATAGAAAAGGTAAAAGCATAATGATTCAGCTTATGCTATAATAAGATTATGAAGAAATTAGAACGTCAAAAGATTATTCGACAGTTAATCCAAAATCATAAAATAGAAACGCAAGAAGAACTCTCGCAACGTCTTTTAGAAAAAGGGATTACAACGACTCAAGCGACTTTATCACGAGATATTCGTGAGCTTGGGATTATTAAAAATCGTTATGAAGAAGGCAGTTTTTATACCGTTTTTGACTATGAAGGTGAACTTGAAAATACTGGTTTGATTCGTACGGCTATGAGCTTAATGGATACCATGTCAGCTTATGCTATCAGTGTGAGTCGTGCCATGTTCATCATTGTCGTTCGCACTGGTTTAGGAGAGGCGGACTTGGTCGCAGATGCTATTGACACGTCGAATCGTTCAGAAGTTTTAGGAACGATTGCTGGTGCAGATACCTTGCTCATCACTTGTCAAGATGAGGCCAGTGCCGCAAACTTTGAAAGAGACATACAAAATGCCATCCAACCACATTGATGACCCAACCGCCGATTATGAGCAAGCTCTTGCGGCATTACTAACACAAGTTTCGCAGCACCCAACAATTCTTGCTTTTCAAGTGGCTGAAAAACGTTTGAAAGCGGCTAAAGAGTTGTATGCGCTTGAAGTTGAGATGAAAGACCTAGCTAAACAAGCTGTCTTGTTTAAAAAAATCGACAAAGTCAAGGCTTATCAAGAGACCATGGCGCGTTCAAAAGTGATTGAGTCAGAGCTCAATGATGCGCCCTTGATTGTGGATTACCGCCGCAAGTTGGTTGCCGCAAATGACCTCTTACAACATCTGTTACAAAGATTAGAATCACAAATTAACGAGGAACTTTATCGTGACAACTAAAGCATCACAAAAAACTGAGAAAATCTCACCGGGCATGCAGCAGTATCTGGATATTAAGCAAAATTATCCAGATGCTTTTTTGCTATTTCGGATGGGAGATTTCTATGAACTCTTTTATGACGACGCTGTTAAAGCAGCGCAAATTTTAGAGCTTACCTTAACCTCTCGCAATAAAAATTCAGTCAATCCAATACCAATGGCAGGTGTACCGCACCATAGTGTTCAGCAGTACATTGATATTCTGATTGATTTGGGCTACAAAGTCGCCATTGCTGAGCAGATGGAAGACCCTAAAAAAGCTGTCGGCGTGGTCAAACGCGATGTCGTGCAGGTTGTCACACCAGGGACTGCCGTGGATGCCCTCAACACTGGCAAGGAAAATAATTTCCTTGTTGCAATTGATAGAACTCAAACAAGTTACGCCCTCAGTTACTTGGATTTGGCAACAGGGGAGTTCTTTGTGACATCCCTATCTGATTTTGATGCCGTAGTAGATGAAATCTCTGCCCTTAAAGCACGGGAAGTGGTTGTTGGCTATGATTTGTCATCTGAGGAGGTGCAACGTCAAATCCTTGAAACTCAGCTTAACGTCCTTGTCTCACAAGAATTAATAGGCTTTGACAATGCCGACTTGATTGACTATAGTTTATCTGACCTAGAAATTTCAGTGGCTTCAAAACTTTTGAATTATGTTGTGACAACGCAGAAACGTCATCTGACGCATTTGCAGGCGGTCCAACATTATGAAATCAAAGATTTCTTGCTCATGGATGCTGCTAGTAAGAAAAGTCTAGACTTACTTCAAAATGCACGGACGGGTAAAAAACACGGCAGCCTATACTGGTTGCTGGATGAAACCAAGACGGCTATGGGGACTCGGATGCTACGGTTCTGGATTGATAGGCCTTTGGTTAGTGTCTCAGCTATTCAAAAGCGTCTAACTATCATTCAGACTTTTTTGGACCACTTTTTTGAGCGCTCTGACTTGACGGAAACGCTCAAAGGGGTTTATGATATTGAGCGCTTAGCCTCGCGTGTTTCCTTTGGTAAAGCAAATCCGAAAGACTTATTGCAACTGGCTAACACGTTGTCGAATGTTCCAGCGATTAAGGGTGTGTTGACAGAGATGAAGGCTGATGTTTTGACTCAGCTCATTGAGCAATTGGACCCGATGCCTGACTTGCTTGAACTGATTACATCTGCTATTGACCCTAACGCCTCAGCTACAATTACTGAAGGTAACATCATCAAAAATGGCTTTAATACAACTTTAGATGAGTATCGTGTGATTATGCGAGATGGCACGACTTGGATTGCGGAACTTGAGGCCAAAGAGCGTGAAAACTCTGGGATTAATAATCTCAAAATTGATTACAATAAAAAAGATGGCTACTATTTCCATGTAACCAATTCAAACCGTGAGCAAGTGCCTGACCATTTCTTTCGGAAGGCAACGCTGAAAAATTCGGAGCGCTATGGGACCGAAACCTTATCACGTCTGGAAAGTCAGATGCTAGATGCACGGGAAAACTCTGCTAGTTTAGAGTATGACCTCTTTTTACAGGTTCGTGATCAGACAGAAACTTTCATTGCACGCATCCAGAAATTGGCAAAAACAATCGCTGAAATAGATGTGCTACAATCCCTAGCTGTTGTCGCCGAAAACAACCATTATATCCAGCCAGACATCATTAAAAATGGGCAAGAAATTCAGATTATCAATGGTCGCCATGCGGTTGTTGAAAAAGTGATGGGTGCTCAGGAATATGTACCAAATTCGATTGAATTTGATGCAGAAACGATGATTCAACTGATTACTGGACCCAATATGTCAGGTAAATCGACCTATATGCGAGAGCTTGCTTTGACTGTTGTCATGACGCAGATTGGCAGCTTTATTCCAGCAGAACAGGTCCAATTACCGATTTTTGATGCCATTTTCACCCGAATCGGTGCAGCGGATGACTTGATTAGTGGCCAGTCGACCTTCATGGTTGAGATGATGGAGGCCAATCACGCCATTCGTCGAGCGACGAAAAATTCGTTGATTCTATTTGACGAACTCGGTCGTGGCACTGCAACTTATGATGGGATTGCGCTGGCTCAGGCGATTGTCGAGTATATTCATGAGCATGTCGGCGCCAAAACCTTGTTTGCGACACATTATCATGAACTTGTTACACTGGAAAATAGCCTGCAGCACTTGAAGAACGTGCATGTCGCGACGCTCGAAGCGAATGGTGAGGTGACCTTCCTCCATAAAATAGAGCCAGGACCAGCCGATAAATCTTACGGTATCCATGTGGCGAAGATTGCTGGCTTGCCTAGTCCTCTGTTGAAACGTGCTAAGGTGATTTTGTCAGAATTAGAAGTAGATACACCGAAATTGCAGACTAAGACGGTTGTTCAAGAAACACCAACTGAGATGCAGCAACTTGATTTGTTTGCTGGGACAGATGAGTTGGCAGATGCTGTCCGAAATCTTGATATCATGAATCTAACACCGATGGAAGCCATGAATCAGCTTTATGAGTTGAAGAAGATGGTGTAAGGTAGTTGTAACAGATTAAAAAAGTAGCTTAGACATTCAATTCTAAGCTACTTTTTTAGATGTGACAGGATGAGGCGTGGGTTTATCATATGATTCTTTTATGAAATTACTCATCAAAAATGAAGCGAAATGATAAAAAATAACAAAAGGATTGTTTTTGTCTTCTTGATTTAAAGGAAAAAAAGAATAAAATAAATTATATAAAGCGTTTTCAATTTAAAAGGAGCATGATGCAACTCAAAACAAGAGTGGTGGTTCACGAGGTACGATATGCCTGCTAGTGTTAAAGGTTTAGGGAAATCAGGTACCATTCGTCAATAAAATGGAAATGATTTAAGTTCTTAAGTATAATGAGATGTGAAATGAACACAGTGTTAAAAAAAGTAGCAAATGGTGTGCTAATAACCGTAGCAGGTGGTTTATTCTTAAGTAGCTCGGTAAATGCCGCAACTCTAAAAGATGCAAAAAAATCTGTATTAAACGGAAACGGAGAAATGATTCATCCTGGAATGCATAGGAGATCAACAGACGAAGAAACAAAAGCAAATAAAAATGTGCCTTATGAAGTATTTCGCAAAATGACAAAAGAAGAAGCTGATGAATATTTTTCATATATCGATAAATATCAAGCCGAAAACAATACTGATGTTGTTCCTGAGAGCGCATACGATTATATTCAATACATTACTGAAAAATTAGATGCGTCCAAAACAACAGTCATCACAGATGAACTTCGGGCAGAGGCTGAAAAATATGTAAACGAATCTAAACAAAATGATTCAAATAAAGAAGTCGTTAAAGTAAAAAAAGAGAAGAAAACGGCACACAAAAAAACGTCATTGTGGGCTAAAATCATCAGTTTCAAATGGTTCTAATATTCATAGCAAGTAACTATGGCTGTTAGACTAAAAAGAATTTCAAAAATAGTGTTCGCTTCGGCGGATATTTTTTTGTGTCAAAGAAAATTTTGTATATAAAAATTGCTGTGCAGTACCGTTCAAAAAGCTGGAACACAGATGAATTGGCAGTTGCTGTCTAAAATGTTGATATCCGAATTTGGCACCAATGGGAGCCATGAATCAGCTTTATGAGTTGAGGAAATTGGTGTAAATTAGCTTTATACAACAGGATAATGTCAGTTTACTTTATAAAAAATCAGAAAAATAAGTCGTATCTTTTGCGTCACATTACAAAATATGGTTTAATGATTTAAAAATATAAACGAACAAAAGAAGGGAGAAAAAGTGAACAAGTATCATCATATGAAAAAAGAGCTAACAGACGTGAGCGATTTTCTCATCGCATTAGGGGATGAGAAAAGGCAAGCCATCATTATCAGGTTACTGGAGGAGGAGACGTGTCAGGGAATACAAGTAGGAGAAATGATTGAAGCGACTGGTTTATCGCGTCCAGCAATTTCACACCATTTAAAAATATTGAGACAAGCTAAAATTGTGGCCTATCGCTCAGAAGGCACCAAGAATTTTTACTATCTGAATCATGAAACCACCGAAATTTCGAAATTACAACACTTCTTAACCCAAGTCACAACGATAATGACACAAGAAAGTAGAAACGCATGATAAAAGTATTGATCGTAGAAACAAATGTCAGCCGCTACCAAGGCACAAATGAAGCAACAGGATTGTGGTTAGGTGAGAGTGCAGAATTTGTAGAGGAACTTCAAAAGCAAGGTATTGCTTATGATTTTGTCAGTCCAAAAGGTGGCTTAGTCCCGCTTGAGCCACGAAGCATGGCATATATGGATGCGTCAATCTGGAAAATCTATGAAAGTCAGGATTTCTTAGACAGATGACTCAGAAATACCTTAAAACCAGATCAAATCAACCCTGCCGATTATTCTGCTATCTACTTTACCGGTGGGCATGGCGTGATGTGGGATTTTCCAGAAAACGCAGAGATCCAAGCCATTGCCCGCTCGATTTACAAGGCTGGAGGTTATCTAACCTCTGTCTGCCACGGCATTGCAGGTCTACTGAACCTTAAAGATGAGCAAGGCCATTATCTCATTGCAGGCAAAAAGATAACAGGCTTTACAACATCAGAAGAAATCATTGCGGGCAAGAAAAAAGTCATCCCATTCTTAAATCAAACCTTAGCAGCAGCACACGGTGCTAACTTCCAGAAAAAACGATTTTACAAATCCTACGCACTACAGGATGGCCAATTCATCACAGGTCAAAACCCATTTTCAGTCCGTGCCGTCGCTAAATTACTCATAGAGGAGTTGAACGCATGCAAACCATCCTAGGCAGCAATGGTCAGATTGGCCAAGAACTGGCGAAAGCCTTACATCAAACCCACACAAAAGATATCCGCTTGGTCAGTCGTAAACCCATACGGGTCAATGTTACTGATGAGCTAGTATCAGCTGACTTACTGAAGTACGAAGAGGCGAACAAGGCCATCGCCGGCAGTGATATCGTCTACTTGACAGCTGGATTGCCCATGGATTCAGAGCTGTGGGAAGCACAATTTCCATTAATGATGGCCAATGTCATCAAAGCCTGTCAAGTGAACCAAAGTAAACTTGTATTCTTTGATAACACCTATATGTACGCCAAAACAGCAGCAATTCAAGATGAAAATAGCCCATTTGAACCTGTAGGCAGGAAATCAGCAGTACGTGCCCAATTGGCAGAAATGGTCTTGCAAGCAATGGCAACAAGTGACTTACAGGCGCTTATCTGTCGCGCACCTGAATTTTATGGACCTGGAAAAACACAGAGTATCACCAACACCATGATCTTTAACCCAATAAAAAACAAAAAAAGCATTAAAGTGCCAGTCAGTGCGTCAACGCTGAGAACCTTGATTTGGACACCAGATGCTAGTCGTGCTATGGCCTTGCTTGGTAATACGGAAAGCGCCTATGGTCAAACCTGGCATCTTCCCTGTGAGGATAGCTTAACCTATCAAGAGATGATCGCCCTAGCACAGTCTATAACAGGCGAAAAGCTGGAGTATTCAGTCGTTAAGCTGTGGCAATTCAAATTAGGTAGCTATGTCAATCATAACCTAAAAGAACTTCAAGAACTATTGCCACGCTATCAGGTTGACAATCACTTCGGTTCTGATAAATTTAAAGCAGCCTTTCCAGAATTTACGATCACACCGATTGATTCTGGTATCCGACAAATTTTAGGTGAGGCTGATTAAAGACATTGTCTATGGTATCAAGCAGCAAATAGATTTGTGATATAATAAACCTATGACAAAACAGGAAAAACATCAAAAAATCATCGAATTAGATGATAATTTAGCCAACAAAATCGCAGCGGGTGAAGTGATTGAACGACCGGCTAGTGTGGTGAAAGAATTACTAGAAAATGCCATTGATGCCAAGTCAACACAAATCACAGTCAAGATTGAAGAGTCAGGTCTCAAATCAATCGAAATCATCGATAATGGTGAAGGGATTGCCCACGATGAAGTGGCGCTTGCCCTCAAGCGCCACGCCACAAGTAAAATCAAAGATGTCGATGACCTCTTTCGTATTCGGACGCTTGGGTTTAGGGGCGAGGCTTTGCCTTCTATCGCTAGTGTTAGTGAGCTAACGATTAATACATCAGTAGCTGATAATGGAGATGAAAGTGGGACTTTGCTTGTCGCTAAAGGTGGCGAGATCATACAAAATAGTCCAGCACCCAAACGCGTCGGAACACGGATAAAAGTTGAAAATCTCTTCTATAATACACCCGCCCGCCTCAAATACATCAAGAGTTTGCAAGCGGAGCTTGGGCATATCACGGACATCATCAATCGCCTGAGCCTTGCGCATCCTGAGGTGGCTTTTACGCTGATTAACGACGGCCGTGAGATGAGGAAGACGGCTGGAACGGGCGACTTGAAGCAAGCACTGGCTGGTGTTTACGGCATTTCGACTGCCAAAAAAATGATCGCGATTTCGGCGCAAGACCTGGACTTTGATGTAACGGGCTATGTCAGCCTACCTGAGCTGACTCGCGCCAATCGAAATTACATCACCGTTTTGCTCAATGGTCGCTACATCAAAAACTTTTTGATTAACCGCGCAATTGTAGATGGCTACGGCTCGAAACTCATGGTGGGTCGCTTTCCGATTGCGGTCATTGACATTAAAATTGATCCCTTTTTAGCCGACGTTAATGTCCACCCAACCAAGCAAGAAGTCAGAATCTCAAAAGAGCGCGAGTTGATGGGCTTGATTTCTCAAGCCATTAGTCAGGCTTTGCATCCACAAACCTTGATTCCAGATGCTTTGGAGAATTTAATGAAGCAGACTAAGCCAGTCTTTCCAACACCAAAACACGAGCAGACACAGTTGCCTTTGCAAAACAAATCCTTATATTATGATACGGAGCGCCAAGACTTCTACGTGAAAGAAAATGCAACGTTTGAAAAAGTGCCAGAAACGTTGTCGGATTTAGAAGAAGCTAATGTTAAAGCCATAGATGATAAGTCTGAGACTGAATCTGAGCCACCACGAGAGTTTGTAGTGACAGAATCGGTAGAGTTGCTATCTGATGAAGCGTCAAAGAGCAATCAAACTTTCCCAGAACTCGAGTTTTTAGCACAAATGCATGGCACTTATCTATTATGTCAGTCGCCAGAAGGTCTATATATCGTCGACCAGCATGCCGCACAAGAACGAGTGAAATATGAATATTACCGGGATAAAATCGGTCAAGTCAATTATGACCAGCAACAACTTTTAGCGCCGATTTTTATCAATCTCCCACAAAATGACTTGTTGACTGTTCTTGAGAAAAAAGACTTGCTCGCTGAAGCTGGTGTCTTCTTGGATACCTATGGCGACAATCAGCTGATTTTACGGGAACATCCGATTTGGATGCAAGATGATGAGATTGAGTCTGCCACTTATGAATTGATTGATCTCCTGCTAGATGGGCGCGAAGTTTCGGTTAAAAAGTATCGGGAAGATTTGGCCATTATGATTGCCTGTAAAAGCTCGATTAAAGCCAATATGTATATAGATCCTGCCAGTGCGCGTGATTTATTACAGCAACTCGCACATTGTGAGAATCCCTATAACTGTCCCCACGGCAGACCAGCCCTCGTCGCCTTTTCAAATACCGACCTTGAAAAAATGTTCAGACGCATTCAACAAACACATAAAGGCGGTTGGAATACCCAGTTTTAAAAAACAAAACTATCTTCAAGCCACCCCAAGTTAACTAATGGCCTACAAGCTTGCGAGTTGGTAGACTCACAAAATCTCTTGGAACATCCGATTTTAAACTCACCTCACTTAATATAGAAGGAAATTATGTACGAATATCTCAAAGGTACCCTCGTCAAAATCACGCCGACCTACATCGTGCTTGACGTCTCAGGCGTAGGCTATCTACTACATGTCGCAAATCCTTATAGCTTTTCAAACTTCGTGAATGCCGACATCAAAGTCTACGTCCACCAAGTCATTCGCGACGACGCCCACACCCTCTATGGCTTTATGGGCGAAACAGAAAAACGCCTCTTTTTACAACTGATTTCCGTGTCAGGTATCGGCCCAAAATCAGCGCTCGCCATTATCGCAGCTGATGACAACATTGGTTTAGTCACTGCCATAGACAGTGGCGACATCAAGTACCTGACCAAATTCCCAGGTGTTGGCAAAAAAACCGCCAGTCAAATGGTCCTAGACCTTGAAGGGAAATTTGAGAATGTTACAACTGACGTTACAACATCACAAACAGTAGCAAGTACAGAGTTGGACGACGCTTTAGAAGCTTTAGTTGCCTTGGGTTATAAAGCAACTGAGCTCAAGAAAGTACAAAAAAAGCTCGAAGGCACACAAGACTCAACCGAAGGCTACATCAAAACCGCCCTCAAATTAATGATGAAATGACTAATCACAAGATTAGTTTTTTTATTTTTGTATGACAATTTAGAAGGAGTATCCGATTAGAAACCAATTAATATCTTCACAAGGATAACCCTTGTGATATAGCTAATCTTTAACGACTTAATCATTATTTTTTGATACAATAAAGATATGGAAAACGACAAATTAACATCAGGGGAGTTACAGGACTACGATCTGGAACAAGACGAGACATTAGTCGAACGGACCCTTAGACCACAATACCTAAATCAGTATATCGGTCAAGATAAAATCAAAGAACAACTAGATATTTTCATCAAGGCAGCTAAAATGCGTGAAGAATCATTGGACCATGTCTTACTCTTTGGCCCACCAGGTCTAGGTAAAACGACCATGGCATTCGTAATTGCAAATGAACTCGGCGTCAACATTAAACAGACCTCTGGACCTGCCATCGAAAAAGCTGGCGACCTAGTCGCAATTTTGAATGAGCTAGAAGCTGGCGACGTCCTCTTCATTGACGAAATCCACCGTCTGCCTATGTCTGTCGAGGAAGTACTTTACAGTGCCATGGAGGATTTCTATATTGACATCATGATTGGTGGCGCAGATGCCAGTCGTAGCGTTCATTTGGAGCTACCGCCCTTTACTTTGATTGGTGCAACAACGCGTGCAGGCATGCTCTCAAACCCTTTGCGGGCGCGTTTCGGGATCAATGCCCATATGGCTTATTACGATCTGGAAGATTTGACCGAAATCATCGAGCGTACCGCAGATATTTTTGAAGTTGACATCACAGGGGATGGCGCTTTTGAAATGGCCCGTCGGAGTCGTGGGACACCGCGTATCGCTAACCGCCTGCTCAAACGTGTCAGAGACTATGCGCAAATTAAGGGAACAGGTCTCATCGACGATGATATAACCCGCCAAGCCTTGACCATGTTAGATGTAGATGCCTCAGGCCTTGATTATGTTGACCAAAAAATTCTTAAAACAATGATCGAGATGTACAATGGTGGTCCGGTCGGTCTAGGGACGCTCGCGGTTAATATATCGGAAGAACGCGAAACTCTGGAAGATATGTACGAGCCTTATTTGATACAGTCTGGCTTTTTGGTTCGGACCCGTCAAGGACGTTGTGCGACTGCCAAGGCCTATGCGCATTTTGGTTACGAGTATAAAGGAGACTGAGTGATGACCTTTAATCTGATACCATTAGAAAAATTTGAAAAACTTGATATTCCTAGATTAGATGTGTTGGATGTCCGCCCACGTGAGCAGTTTGAGAGCTTTCATATTCCGACAGCCATCAACATTCCGATTGATGATGTAGAGGACGGTAAGTTTGAGCTAGATCCAACTAAATCTTACTATGTCATCTGTCGCACGACTAATAAAGCCTACCGTGCCAGTCATATTTTTGAAGATGCCGGCTTTGATATACAAATGGTCGCACCCGGTATGATTGATTATCAAGGTGAAATTATCCGAAATAATGATGATTATTAAGCTATAAAAAGATTCAAAAGCGGTTAATCCGAGATGTGATTTTATCTCACATTAACCGTTGACTTTTCTGAAAAGTCTTTATATAATGAGAAGATAGAGGAGGTGTATGTTAGTGAAAGAACGTGAGCTACGACGGTCAATGGCAGTTTTTCCAATTGGCACGGTTATGCAGTTAACAGATCTGACAGCGCGTCAAATTCGTTACTACGAAGATCAAGGTTTGATTTTCCCAGCGAGAAATGAAGGTAATCGCAGAATGTATTCGCTAAACGATATGGATGTCCTACTAGAAATTAAGGACTACCTCAATGACGGCTTAAACATTGCGGGCATCAAGCGCGTTTATGAGCAAAGCAAGGAAGATTTGGATAAAGTCAAAAGTAAGTCCATTTCTGACGCTGAAGTACGCAAAATCTTAGAACAAGAAATCATGCAACAATCAAGATTTAATAAACCCAAATCAACGTTGCGCTAATCAGCATCAGCGATAAAAAAAGAATGCGTGTTCAGCACGCTTTTCTTACATAATTAATAGCTGACTTGCTTGAAAAGTTAGCTTGAAGTTCAAATAAAGGAGTTTTTTTACATGACGATCACACCTGCAGACATTCTTAGCGAAGTCAAAGAGAAAAATGTCACCTTCTTGCGCCTGATGTTTACAGACATCTTAGGGACGCTTAAAAACGTAGAAGTACCCGCAACAGAAGAACAGCTAGAGAAAATTTTGGATAACAAAATGATGTTTGACGGTTCTTCCATTGAAGGTTTTGTTCGCATTAATGAATCAGACATGTATCTCTACCCTGACCTCGATACTTGGATTATCTTCCCTTGGGGAGATGAGAACGGTAAAGTCGCAGGCTTGATTTGTGATGTCTACAATCACGACGGCACACCATTTGCGGGAGACCCTCGTGGAAACCTCAAACGTGCTCTGACCCACATGGAAACGACTGGTTTCAAGTCGTTCAACCTTGGCCCTGAGCCTGAATTTTTCTTGGTCAAACTTGACGAAAAAGGCAATCCGACCCTTGAAGTCAATGACCAAGGCGGCTATTTTGACCTTGCACCGACTGATACAGCGGATAATACCCGCCGTGAAATCGTCAACGTCCTAACTGACCTTGGTTTCGAAGTCGAAGCCAGTCACCATGAGGTGGCCGTCGGTCAGCACGAAATCGACTTCAAGTACACCAACGTCCTAGAAGCCTGCGACAACATCCAAATCTTTAAACTGGTCGTCAAAACGATTGCCCGTGAGCATGGTCTTTACGCGACCTTCATGGCTAAACCAAAATTTGGCATCAATGGCAGTGGCATGCATTGTAACATGTCCCTTTTTGACCAAGATGGCAACAATGCCTTTTACGATCCAAAAGGTGAGTTGGAGTTATCAGAGACAGCCTACCATTTCTTGGGTGGTATCTTAGACCATGCCTATAATTTCACCGCCATTACCAACCCGACGGTAAATTCTTATAAACGACTCGTTCCAGGTTATGAAGCCCCTGTTTATATCGCATGGGCAGGTCGCAATCGTTCACCGCTAGTTCGTGTTCCTGCTTCACGTGGAAAAGGAACGCGCCTTGAACTTCGAGCAGTTGATCCAACAGCGAATCCTTACTTGGCACTAGCTGTTTTGCTAGAATGTGGTCTGGACGGAATTGAGCGGAAACTCGAAGCGCCAGCGCCAGTTGAAAATAATATCTATATGATGTCAGGTGATGAGCGTAAGGCAGTCGGTATCACAGACCTACCGTCAACCTTGCACAATGCAGTGAAAGCCCTACGTGAAGATGACGTGGTAAAAGCTGCTTTAGGGCAACATATTTACACCAACTTTGTAGAAACGAAAAAAGTAGAGTGGGCCTCTTACGCCCAATTCGTCTCTCAATGGGAGATTGACAACTATCTCTATCTATATTAAATAGACCGAAGCACATCAGTACTCAGTATATGAGAACTGGTGTGCTTTTTTATAAATTGTTAAAAATGAACGGTATACCCATTTAAGCAAATAAAACAAACATTTTTGGCTATTTTCGGTCACTTCTTCGTTGACAAGCCTTGGCGTACACCTGTACGCCTACACCTAATCGCCTCGAATTGACAGAAAATATCTCAAAAATGTCGTTCGTTTTCTTTACTTAAATGCGTATAGTAAAAAGAAAATTCTAAAAATTACAACTATTGTTGCAATCAATAAAAAAATAATGTATAATGATGGTGTTAGAAGTTATAACATATAAAATGTCAGGAGAACTTAACGATGGAGAAAGTCAATATTCCGGAAATCTTTGCTGAAGATGTTTTCACGGATGCGGTCATGCAGCAACGTCTGCCAAAGATCATTTACAAACAATTTAAAAAATCGATTGAAGAAGGCAAAGATCTTGATCTTGCGACAGCAGATGTCATTGCAAATGAGATCAGAGAATGGGCGATTGGCAAAGGTGCGACTCACTTTGCGCATCTGTTCCAGCCATTGACAGGTGTAACAGCTGAAAAACAAGATTCGTTTATCACAGCACCTAAAGCAGATGGTAGTGTCTTGACTGCTTTTTCTGGAAAAGAATTGATTAAAGGTGAACCAGATGGGTCATCATTCCCATCAGGCGGTTTGCGTGCGACCTTTGAAGCGCGTGGTTACACAGTTTGGGATACGACTTCTCCAGTATTCGTTCGCCACGATGCGGCGGGTACAACGCTTTTGATTCCAACGGCATTTTATTCTTATAACGGTGAAGCATTGGACCAAAAAGCGCCATTACTTCGCTCTATGCAAGTTATTTCAGATTCATCTATTAAATTACTTCGCTTGTTTGGTAATACGTCTGCTAATCGTGTGGCACCTTCTGTTGGTGCGGAACAAGAGTATTTCTTGGTCGATGAAGAGACTTTCCTAAAACGTAAAGACTTGATCTACGCTGGCCGTACCTTGTTTGGTGCTGCTGCGCCTAAAGGTCAAGAATTGGATGACCATTACTTTGGGACTATCCGCCAACGTGTTGCTGGCTTCATGAAAGATGTCAACGAAGAACTTTGGAAAGCTGGCGTGACATCCAAAACACAACATAACGAAGTGGCACCTGCCCAACATGAAATTGCGCCAATCTATGCCAATGCCAATGTTGCCGTAGACCAAAACCAAGTGGTGATGCAAACCTTGAAACGCATTGCTTGTCGTCATGACATGAAATGTCTCTTGCACGAAAAACCATTTGCCGGTGTCAATGGTTCTGGTAAACATAACAACTGGTCACTCGTGACGGATAAAGGCGAAAACTTGCTTGAACCAGGCTCACGACCACATGAAAACAAACAGTTCTTGTTAGTTCTTGCGTGTATCATTAAAGCAGTGGATAAATACGCTGGCTTGCTCCGTGAATCAGCTGCTGATCCAGGTAATGACCATCGTTTAGGTGCCAATGAAGCGCCACCAGCTATCATCTCAATCTTCCTTGGTTCGCAATTAGAAGATATCATGGATCAATACGTGGCGAGTGGATCAGCTGCAACCTCTATTAAAGGTGGCGTATTGGCGACGGGTTCTTCTGCGCTTCGTGATATTTCTAAAGATGCGACTGACCGTAACCGGACATCACCATTTGCCTTCACAGGTAATAAGTTTGAGTTCCGTATGGTAGGCTCACGTGACTCTATTGCTTCACCAAATATTGTTTTGAATACGATTGTCGCTGAGGCCTTTGATGACGCATCAGAACGTTTGGCACAAGCAGAAGATTTTGATGCTGCAGTTGATGCTTTGATTGCAGAATATGCCAAAGAACACAAACGCATTATCTTCAATGGAGATGGCTACTCTGATGAGTGGGTTGTAGAAGCTGAAAAACGTGGCTTGCCAAATCTGAAAACAATGGTAGATGCAACTGAAGTTTTGGGAGATGCTGATGCTATCGCGTTATTTAACAAGTATGGTGTCTTGTCACCAACAGAATTAAAAGCGCGTGAAGAAGTTAAGTACGAAAATTATGGTAAAGTTATCAATATTGAAGCACTTACGATGATTGATATGGCGACTAAACAAATCATCCCTGCTGTCATTAAGTATACAAAATCATTGGCGGATACTGTACTTGCCGTTAAGGCAGCTGGTTGTGATGCAACAGTTCAAGCGAGTATCCTGACAGAAGTTTCTGAGTTGTTGAAAGAAACTAAAGTAGCGCTCTCTGAACTTGAGAAAGTAACAGCAGAGGCGACACAGAAAGAAGAAGGCAAGGTACAAGCTCGTTTTTACAATGAAGTTGTCTTTAAAGCCATGGATGCACTTCGTGCACCAGTTGACAAATTAGAAATGATTGTTGACAAAGAAGCATGGCCAATGCCATCTTATGGCGACTTGTTGTTCGAAGTCTAAACCAATCAGGTATCTATCCTGATGTGAGAAAAAAGACAGAACAAGTCATAAAACAAAAGGATTTCAGAAGTTTTAAACTTTTGAGATCCTTTTGGCTTGATAGGAGAATTGAAATGAAAATTAATCATTTAGCATTATGGACGCGTAACCTAGAGACAATGCGTGACTTTTATATCACTTATTTTGGCGCTAAAAGCAATGCCCTTTATCATAACAAGAAAACTGAATTTAAATCCTATTTTCTTAGTTTTGATGATGAAACGCGTTTAGAGATTATGACACGTCCTGATATCGCAGAAAGAAAAGTAAAAGATGACTTTGGTTACGCCCACCTAGCCATGTCAGTTGGCACAAAAGAGCAAGTAGATGATTTAACAAATCGCTTAGCTCAAGAAGGATTTGAGGTTGTCGGACAACCCCGTACAACTGGTGAAGGCTATTATGAATCTGTCGTCCTTGATCCTGATGGCAATAAGGTGGAGATTACTGTTTAAATCTGAAAATAGAAAAAGACTGTCAACACCCCCGATAAGTCAGGGGATACGTTCACAGTCTTTTATTTATTTTTCAATCTTTCTTTTTCACCTCGAACATGTTCTGAAGCATGTCTTGTGCGGTGTAGATGGATTTGTTGAAGTTGAGCATGTAGCTTATGATGACGACTATCATGAGGTAAGGCATGAGCGCATAGCCAAAGACTTCGCAGCCAATCAGAATCGGCGCCCAAAAGGTGTTCGTTGCGGCGGCAAAAACCGCAGCATAGCCAAGTGCAGCAACGAAGGTGACGGGAAGGCCAAGCGCCAAACCGAGCGTTGTACCAAGCGCAGCACCAATGGCGAGCAAAGGCGTCACCTCGCCACCTTGAAAGCCGATTGCAAGCGTCAGGACCGTCAATAACAGTTTCAGAGCAAAATCCCAAGCAAATATCTGCCCACCACCAAATGCTGCTGTAATTAGGTTAGTACCAAGCCCCGAGTAGCGCCCGTGTCCGAGCATGGTGAAAAGTAACGAGAGAATAACGCCGCAAGCGGCAACTTTGACGTAAGGATTTGGTAACAAAATCGTCAAGCGAGATTTAGCAAATGTTAAGAGCCAAGCAAATGCAAAACCCGTGAGGCCGAAAATCGCCCCCATGAGCAGTAGTTTAGCAATGAGGTTAGCATAAAGGGCTGGTAAATTAGTTATTGTAAATGAAAATTTTTCCAACCCAAAAAAATGTGAGGTCTGAGCCGCGACAGTACTTGCGATGAGGGCAGGAACAATTGCTCGATAATAGATGGCACCAGCAATCAGCGCCTCGAGTGCAAATAATGTCGCTGCAAAAGGTGTTTGAAAGAGACCGCCGAAACCAGCTGCCATCCCAATCATCACGATAATATGACGATTTTTAACCTTAAAGACATCACCCAGAAAGTTCGCAAAGGTTGCCCCAATTTGAACGGCGACACCTTCACGACCTGCAGAGCCACCAAATAGATGTGTCAGCCAGGTTGCTACCATGGCGAGCGGTATGAGGCGCTTTGGAATCACATCATCGGATTGATGTCCCACACTAAAGACTAGCCCCATACCTTGGCTGGCTGTTTTACCAAATCTATGATACAAAAAAACAATCAGTACCCCAATTAATGGTAAAAAAGAAATCAGATTGTTAAAGTGTTGTAGCCGGAAGTCCGTTACACCAATCAAGACGCGACCGAATAGCGCGTCTAATACACCAGCACCAAGGCCAATTAGAATAGCCAAACCTGACCAAATCGCGATATTTCGATAATAACTTTTCAATTTTTTAACACTTTCTCTTGATAAGCGCGTGAATTTTTCAAAATGTCTTTAAAAGTGTTGACGACTGTCTCTGTATAATCAGGATTTTCAACTTGACTCGCCACACGGTCTAAAATCACGAGTTCACGTGAATTATCTAGCGCCCTACCACCAGTCATTTTTTTAAAGGTAGCCACTTGTGAAACTAAGGCCATTCGTGCCTCTAATAGCTGGACTAATTGAGCATCTAAGGTATCAATATCTGAGCGAATATCATCAAGGTTCATGTTTATCTCCAAAATTTGTTATAATAGTTATATTATAGCAAAAAATAGGTGGAAATATGACGAAAACAGAAAAGTACGACTTAGCACTCCGACAAATTGATGCGCTGCTTGATGAAACGGGCAATGTTTTATCTAATCTCAGTAATGCCAGTGCTTTATTGCGTGGTGTTTTACCTCGTTCAATTTTTGTCGGATTCTATCTATTTGACGGTGAGAAACTTGTCTTAGGCCCTTTTCAAGGTGGCGTTTCATGTGTCAATATTACCCTAGGTAAAGGCGTATGTGGTGAGGCTGCTGAAAAAGCACAAACAATGATTGTACCAGATGTGACACAACATGCCAATTATATCGCCTGTGACTCCGCAGCACGCTCTGAGATTGTTGTTCCGATGTATAAAAATGGTCACCTCGTCGGTGTGTTAGATTTAGATTCAGCTGTCGTTGCTGATTATGGACAGTTGGAGCAAGCGTTCTTAGAACAATTTACCGAGATTTTGATCGAGAAAACAGACTGGCAGTTTAATCAATTCACCCTAAAAAATGAGGCAGTAAAATGAGTTATCAAGCCCTATATCGTAAATATCGCAGCCAACGCTTTGACGAAATGGTCGGCCAAGAAGTGGTGGCGAGAACCCTAAAAAACGCTATTATCACGGAACAGATTTCCCACGCCTATCTCTTTTCGGGGCCACGTGGTACAGGGAAGACATCTGCCGCTAAAATTTTTGCTAAGGCGATTAACTGTCCTAACCAAACAGACGGCGAGCCTTGTAATGTTTGTGAAATTTGTCAGGCGGTAACCAATGGTTCATTGGAAGATGTTATTGAGCTGGATGCAGCATCAAATAATGGTGTTGATGAAATCCGTGACATTCGGGATAAGTCAACCTACGCACCGTCCCGTGCCAAGTATAAGGTCTATATTATCGATGAAGTGCATATGCTGACAACGGGCGCTTTTAACGCCCTCCTGAAAACGCTGGAAGAGCCGACGGAAAATGTTGTCTTTGTTCTGGCAACGACTGAGATTCAAAAAATCCCTGCGACGATCCTTTCTCGTGTGCAGCGCTTTGCCTTTCGTGCCATTACTAGCCATGATATCACCCAGCATCTGTCAGAAGTTCTGACGGCAGAAGGCGTGACCTTCGACGAGTCAGCTGTTGCCTTGATTGCAAATGCTGCCGACGGTGGTATGCGTGATGCGCTCTCGACCTTGGACCAGGCCCTGAGTTTCGCGGAAAATGGTTTGACACTGGACGTCGCTCTTCTCGTGACTGGCGCTATCTCAAAGCAAGCTTTAGATGCCTATATCTCCGCCATTGCTGACCAGCAGGTTGAAGATGCCCTAACCCAACTTGATACGATATTTGCCGACGGTAAGAACATGATTCGTTTCACTGAGGACCTAATGGCGCATTTCCGAGATATGCTCCTAGCTGAAACCCCTACGGTAAATGTGGATAAGGCTCAGATTTTTGCCTGGATTGATATTGCAACGGAGACTTTGCAAACTCTGAAAAATACAACGCAGGAAAAAATTGCAGCAGATGTGATGACCATGCGTTTGTCAGAAACCCTCAAAACTGCAGACTACTCACAAGTGATTGCAGATTTACAACGGCAAGTGTCAGAGTTAACAAGTCAACTCCAATCAGGTCAGTTTCAGTCGTCTCAAGCTCCTCAGCAACCATTGTCAGAGAAAAAAGTCACACCAAAAGCGAGCGGAAATTATTTCAGTAAAGATTTCGTTTTCAAAGCGCTATCTGAGGCGACAAATGAGGCACGGACTGCTATTCAAGGCGCTTGGGAAGAGGTCATCAATTCTTTCGATAGTGGCTTTGGTAAGTCCATGCTACAAAATACATCAGCCGTGGCAGCCTCTGAGCAATTCGTCGTCGTAACATTCAAAAGTGAATTTACAGCGCAAAAGGCTATGCAAAATCAAGAGTTACAAGTCCAATTTGGTAACTTCATGTCAAATATCGTCGGATTTGCACCTGAGATTATTGCGCTGACGGATGCTGACTGGCTTGCAATCAGAACAGAATATGCTCAGCTCCGCAAGCAACAAGCAGCGGGAGGAGACGAAGCGCCACAAGAGACTGCAACAACTGAAAAAAATGGCGTGATTGACCAAGCTCAAGCTTTATTTGGTGATGTGGTAGAAGTAATAGAGGACTAAATCATAAGCTGAAAGTGGTACGATGCAGTCGTAAACTTCCGTAGAAAATTAGGAGAGGTACATGAATAAAAAGAAGACAATTATGCTCAACATCGTTTGTACGATAATCATAGTACTTTTTTGGCTAGGGCGCAGCCATATTTTGGAAATGCCAGAACTATTGATAAATAGTTTGATTATTTTGTTCCTAGTTTTGATTTGGCTACCTCTATTCGTTAAAAAAAGAAAATAATTTTATTAATTAAGGCAGTCCACTAAGTTAGGATGCTAAATGATAAATTAAAAAATTAAAATATAATTAGTCCTTAATTTAAATTCGTGAGAGCGGATTTTTTGACGTCAATGCCTTGAAATAGGACAATGGTTATTTGTTGAATCTCGTATACTTTATTTTGAATGTCAAGATAAACTCATTTTTTATTTATATTATCTTGCAAAAAAACTAGTAAGATGTTAGAATAAAGATATAAAAATAACATAATCATTTGAATAATAGTAATAAAATAAATTTTTATTAAAAATATACAAGGTTAATTGGATAAGAAGAAGAGACTTTAGGCGCAATCATCTGATCTCGACTTCTGCTTGATGAACATTTTTTTATCTATTTGCATATTTAAGTATCGTTAAGATAGAGGGCATTATCATGAAAAAGACAAATCAGTCTAAAATTAGACAAATTATCTTTCCACTCTTACTCGTCTTGAGTCTAGTGTCTACTATTTTTGCGCCCTCGGAAAGAGTTTGCGCTGATGAACTTTCGCCAAAAGTAGCTGTAGTAACTTGCTTACAGATTTTGGACCATGAGAATCATACTTTTAGCTTTATGTATGCATCGGCTAAGTCAGAAGAACCTACTTCTCCAAAAACTGAACCGATTATGCCAGAAACAGGAGAAACCCAAAACATCTTGTATCTCATGTTAGGCTGGTTATCAGTCGCTGCGGTAAGTTTCTTGTCTTGGTTTAAACTTGGTAAAATAATGCTTAAAGATGATGAACAGTCTTAAAAGAAACATCTAAATTAGTAACGTTCTACGTCATTTCGATAGGAGATTATGATATCTATCGAAAATATTGAGAGAAGAAATAAACTGATATTACCAAATTCGTGTTGTTTTGGTAAAAGAATACCAATTTCGCTTAAAAATATCAATTTTCTTACTGATTTCGCATTGTTTTGTAAAAAGAATACTAATTTCGCGCAAAAACAACTTATTTTTTTACCAATTTTGTTTTATATTTTTTGAAAGAGCACACAAAAACAGGCTATGAACGATTTCGAGTAACATCAGAAATCGTTCATAGCCTATTTTTTGTCTTGTCTTATTTTTAATCCTGCAAGAACCGTGTCAAAAATTCTTTTGTACGTTCTTCTTTTGGATTGACAAAGATTTCTTCTGGTGTGCCACTTTCAGCGACGACACCTTTATCCATGAAAATGACACGGTCAGACACTTCGCGGGCGAAGGCCATTTCGTGTGTCACGATAACCATGGTCAAGCCGCTTTCAGCTAGCTCTTTCATTGTTTTCAGAACTTCGCCGACCATTTCAGGGTCGAGGGCGCTAGTTGGTTCATCAAATAAGAGAACATCAGGATTCATAGACAACGCGCGAGCGATTGCAACACGTTGTTTTTGACCACCTGAGAGTTGACTTGGTTTGGCATTAACAAATCGATCCATGCCAACAGCAGTCAGGTTTTCTAAAGCGATTTTTTTCGCCTCGGCACGCTGACGTTTCAGCACGGTTGTTTGTGCCACGATAACATTTTCTAGGACATCTAGGTTATTGAAAAGGTTGAAAGATTGGAATACCATGCCCAGGTGGGTGCGGTATTTGTTAAGGTCGTAGCCTTTTTTGAGGACGTTTTCGCTTTTGTAGATGATTTCGCCAGATGTTGGTTGCTCTAGCAAGTTGATTGAGCGAAGTAGGGTTGATTTACCGCTACCCGAGCTACCAATGATAGAGATAACTTCACCAGAGGCAACGGTCATGTGGATGTCCTTGAGGACTTCGTTTTGCCCGAATGATTTTTTGAGATTTTTAATGTCAAGTACGATATCGCTCATTTTTCGCCTCCTAACTCAATAGTAGCTTCTTTTAATGGCAGTTGCATTTGATTAGCACCCGTCGTATAGCTTTCAGAGTCAAGTTTTTTCTCAACAAATCTTAAAATACGTGTGACTGTGAAAGTCAAGATGAAGTAAATGGCTGCTATGATAGTAAAAGTTTGGAAATACTGGTAGTTTTGTTGTGCAACCGTGTTCCCTTGGAAGAAAAGCTCTGTGATAGAAATGACATTCAAAACAGATGTATCCTTGATGTTGATGACAAATTCATTACCTGTCGCAGGAAGAATGTTACGGATAACCTGTGGCAAGACAATCTTACGCATGGTTTGCCCGTGATTCATTCCCAAAGCACTTGCGGCCTCGAATTGACCTGTATCAACAGCGAAAATCCCACCACGTACGATTTCACTCATGTAAGCCCCTGTATTAATTGAGACGATGATGAGAGCGGCTAAAGTCTTATCCATAGAAAGACCGAGGAACTGCGCAGAACCATAGTAGATGACCATGGCTTGTACAATCATAGGCGTACCACGGAAAATTTCAACGTAGATATTGATAACCCAACCGACAAGAGTTTGCAGCAAAGCAAGTGCACGATTAGCAGATTTTTTAGCGGTGCGGAAGACCCCAATCAAAAGACCGATAAAGGTACCGATAAAAGTCCCGATAATTGAAATGAATAAAGTCATGCCAGCAGCACGGACGAAGTCACCACCATTGTCATTGATAATTGCACCAACTTGTGCCCAAAACCCAGTTTCTTTATCAGATTGAGTTTGGAGACCAACCATGTCGTCCATGATTTTAGTTTGTTCAGCCTGACTCATTGTGGCAAGCACTTCATTGATTTTTTCGAGATTTTTATCACCCTTGCGTAGACCGACAGCCGTTTGCGTATCATCAGGGTTGGTTTTGAAACCATTCCCTTCAGAAAAAGTAATCATTTTAAATTTTGAATTTTTTGACTCAGCCGTAATCCCTTCAGGACGTTCGCCGACATAGCCGTCAATGGTACCTGCCTCGAGGGCAACACGCATGGCCGAAAAATCGCCCATAGCAGGTTCTTGTGTGGCACCTATCATCTGTGGAATTAAATCGTAATGGAAGACACCTTGTTGACCAGTGATTTTAGCACCTTTGAAGTCATTGATAGACGTCGCATTAGCATATTTACCATCTTTTCTGACCATGACAACTAACTGACTTGTATAGTAATTTTGTGAGAAATCAATCTCTTTTTTACGTTCAGCAGTCGGGCTCATCCCAGCTATAATGGCATCGATTTTACCAGAAGTGAGGGCAGGCAAGAGGCCGTCCCATTTCGTTTTGACAATCACTAATTTTTTGTCTAGCTTTTCAGCGATTTTCTTAGCGATTTGGACATCGTAGCCGTTAGCGTATTGGTTACTACCGTTAATCTTGACAGCACCATTGGCTTGTGTTTTTTGGGTCCAGTTAAAGGGCGGGTAGCCTGCCTCCATGCCGACACGGAATTCATTGTCATCACTAGCAGCACTGACAAGTGTTGCTGGTACAAGACTGAAGACAAGAAGTGTCGCAAAGATAAGTGAAAATATTTTTTTCATAGGTCTCTTTCTAATCTCTATAGGTTATCTCTTAATTCTACTAAAAATTGACAGAATGTTCAATATAGATAAGTCAGTATTTTGCTTGTTGATAGGATTATTGTTAAAAATCAGTAATTATTCACAAAATTTGAAAGGGTTTTGTTATAATAAAATCAAACAGTTGTAAAATAAATGATACTGAAAGCGGTACGACATCGTCGTAAACTTCTGTAGAAAATTAGGGATTTATGGTGCTCCTGCGATTACTCGTCGCTGGTGAAACTTCTGCGCTTGCGCAGGTTCAGAAATCATCTATTTTCCTATGGCATTGCAGTTGTCGCTTTAGCGGCGTACGGAAAAGCCAAAGGCAACGTGCCTTAGTGATTTATCACTTAGGCGTTGATAAGAAGTTAGCTTGAAGTTCAAACGTGTAAATTAAACATGAGAAAGTAGATAAAATGGAATTTATAAAAGCAATTATTTTAGGGATTATTGAAGGTATCACGGAGTGGTTACCGATTAGCTCGACTGGACATTTGATTCTAACTGATGAATTTATCAAGCTCAAACAATCCACTGAGTTCATGAATATGTTTAATGTCGTGATTCAGCTAGGTGCGATTTTAGCGGTTGTTGTGATTTATTTTAAAAAACTCAATCCCTTTGATTCAAGTAAGACACCACGTGAGACCCAATTAACATGGCAACTTTGGTTGAAAGTGATTATTGCATGTATTCCGGCAGTCATTATTGGCTTGCCACTGGATGATTGGTTGGATGCGCATTTTCATAAATTTGTTCCTATCGCATTCATGTTGATTATTTACGGTTTTGCTTTCATTTACGTGGAGAAGTGGGCGAAAACACGTCCAGATACTTTGACTAACCTTGATAGAATGTCGTATCGCTTTGCTTTTTATATTGGCTTGATTCAGGTCTTGTCATTAATGCCAGGTACATCTCGTTCAGGTGTGACCATTCTTGGCGCGATTATCCTAGGAGCGTCACGTTTCGTTGCGACTGAGTTTACATTTTTCCTTGGGATTCCGGTTATGTTCGGTGCGAGTCTTTTGAAAATCGTCAAATTCATGTTCAGCGGAGTGGGCTTTAGTTTGTCGCAGTTTGCCATTTTAATGGTTGCTAGTGTGACAGCTTTTCTGGTGTCTATTGTGGTCATTAAATTCTTGATGGATTATATCAAGAAACACGATTTCACTTTCTTTGGTAAATATCGGATTGTTCTCGGCGCGATTTTGTTAGTCTATGCAGGTATTTCAGCGGTATTTGGCGGATGAAAAAGGTAAAGTCATGGACAAGTTTTATGCCGATTCTTATAATGTTGCTAGCTTTCGTGTTGCTCAAGCTTACGGAGGGAGGAACAGTTAGCGCCTATAATATGGAGGTGCTGTTGTTTCTCATTCCCAGCTCTTACGCTTTCGAGGGTGCTATACAGGGCAAACGTTGCAGAAAATTTTTGAGTGCCTTGGTTTTTAATTTTTCAATTATCGTGTCAATGTTACTTATCTCATGGTTTTGGAATGTTTTGACAAAGGTGCATGATGACTGGTACTAAATGTATTATACTTGGGGTTGGTTTCAGGTGATTGCAATGTATTGTGGGATTTATCTTTTGTTCTTGACAGTAATTTATACCTTGTTTTATGTGATTGGTTGGTTTTTCAGAAAAAGAAAATCCTAACGATATAGACGAATAGACTGGTAGTGGATTTTAATCTGCTCCCAGTTTTTGTTTGCACAGAAATTTAATGATTAGATTAAGGTAAATTAAGTTTGCTTTAAGTTTTAAGTGTATAATTAAGGTGATAAGTGTGCAGAGGGGATGTTAAGAGAAAATAGGAGAATTAAAGATGACTAAAAAGAAACTGTTTACGAATAAATGGTATATATTGTATGCCTTAGTACCAATTCTTTTCTTTGCCGGAGCAGCCGTAACCTTGCAACTTAATCCCATAAAAAATCCGTCAATCTTAATATATGGTGTGAAAAGTGCTGAATCTGACAAAAATAATAATTTTAAATTTTCAAAAATGACTTTGACAGATGGTCGGGTCATTGAGCAACCGACGATGGATGACATGCGTGAGAATAATCTATTCACCTACCATAATGAAGAAGAGCTAAATCATGCCTATTCATTTACAACAAATATGTTAAATTAAGCAAACTTACTGAAAAAAAGTATAAAACCTAGTTAATTCTAGGTTTTTAGTTTAGGCTTGATAATCTCTCGCCTCCAAAAAAAATAAAAAACTTGCCAAAACTTCGAGTTTTATGTTATAATGGATACTTGTGAGCAACCCTCACTTACTCGGGGAAAAGCCCCGAGTCATTAGACCAAAAGGAGGAGATACATCAATGGCTACTACAAAGTACGAAATTCTTTACATTATTCGTCCGAACATTGACGAAGATGCCAAAACAGCGCTTGTTGAACGTTTTGACACAATCTTGACAGAAAATGGTGCAACTATTTCTGAATCAAAAGATTGGGAAAAACGTCGTCTTGCGTACGAAATCAATGATTTCCGCGAAGGTTTGTACCGTCTTGTAACACTTGAAGCTGATTCAGCTTCAGCTGCAACAAGCGAATTTGACCGTCTTGCGAAAATCAATGGCGACATCTTACGTCACATGATCACTAAGGTTGAAGCTTAATTCTAAGCACACTTTAGTTTTCAGGAAGGACAAAACATGATTAATAATGTTGTTTTAGTAGGTCGTTTGACCAAAGACGTTGAACTTCGTTACACACCTGCCAATCAAGCAGTGGCTACTTTTACCCTTGCGGTTAATCGTGCCTTCAAGAATGCTAATGGTGAGCGTGAAGCGGATTTCATTAATGTTGTCATCTGGCGTCAAGCTGCAGAAAATCTAGCAAATTGGGCGAAAAAAGGTGCGCTTCTGGGCGTTACTGGTCGTATCCAAACGCGTAATTATGAGAATGCCCAAGGTCAACGTGTTTACGTGACTGAAGTGGTTGCTGATAATTTCCAAATGCTAGAAAGTCGTAGCGCGCGCGAAGGTGGTCAACAAGGCGGAGGTTACACACCTTCACAGTCTCAACCTACAAACGCAAACTTCGGTGGCAATCAACCGTCACAAACTCAGAGTTCACCTGCCACTCCAGACTTTGGCCGCGATAGCGATCCGTTTTCTGGTGGCACACCCATGAACTTGAGTGATGATGATCTACCGTTTTAATCAATGATGGGCAGATTAACTGCCTAGAATAATATAAGGAGAAAACACATGGCACAACAACGTCGTGGTGGCTTCAAACGCCGCAAAAAAGTTGACTTTATCGCAGCTAACAAAATCGAAAACGTTGACTACAAAGACACTGAGCTTTTGAAACGTTTCATCTCAGAACGTGGTAAAATTTTACCACGTCGCGTTACTGGTACTTCTGCTAAAAACCAACGTAAAGTTGTAACAGCAATCAAACGCGCACGTATCATGGCTTTGCTTCCATTCGTAGCAAACGATTCTGAATAAAAAAATTTGAAGGCAAGTCTTACGAGGCTTGTTTTTTGTTTGCCTGCGAGCATCAGGAAGATGCGAGTAGACAAAAAAACCAAAATAGAAAAGTGTTTTTTGTTTGTCTGCGAGGATGTGAGAAGACAAAAAAACTGACGTTTAACGGTCAGTTTGTGTGTTGTGATTTGGCTAATGCTTACATTTCCATTGGTGTCATGATTGTTTCACGCCCCATGTTATCAACGGCATGAAATAATCGTGGCCAGTCGTTGTCAAATTCGTAATTAAAGTCAATAACCATAGACGTGTTAGGGTCATCGTCTTGCGAAAAGCGAACTGAAAGCGTCCCGTGGTTGTTCATCAATTCAAAGTTAATCGTATTTTCCAAGATGAAAACGCCTTTGAGGTTGTTGTCAATGATGTACCAAAAACTGTCGATGACTTCGCCAGGGATGGATTGAATAGTGCCGAAACTTGCATAACGGGCGATTGTATTTGTAAAAGCCATAGGTTTACCTCGCTTTTTCTATCCCAAATAGGTATAATATACTCATTACGGTTAATAAAGCAAATACTTCAAATTATTTCTCGCCACTTCGTCGTTGAAAAATAGTTTAAAAGCCTCATTCGCTTTATTACCCAACTGAGTATACGCTTATAATTAAATTATATTTTAAAAGTCAAAAAAGGTCAAGAAATAGGAATTCAAAATGCGAATAGATGACGTTTTAAGCCAATATGCTGCTGTCAAAAAGTCCGACATCAAAAAAATCTTGCGTGAGCACCGCGTATCAGTTAACGGTCAGGTCATAACAGCGCGTAATGAACAGGTCGATAGTAGCATACATCACCTTACGCTAGATGGTCGTAAAATCAACTTTCCACCACATCGATATTTCATGGTCAACAAAGCTATGCGCACCCTCTCAGCCAACAAGGATGCTGAATTGCCAGTCGTTTTCGATGTCTTTACAAACGACATCGACAAAACCAACCTCTACATCATTGGTCGTCTCGATTTTCTATCTCAAGGTCTACTTCTCATCACCGACAACGGCAAGTTGGGGCGCAATTTGATCAAACCTGAAGCCCACGTTAAAAAAGTCTATCAAGTAGAGGTGAAAGAACCCCTAGAACCTGACGACGTCAGAAAATTCAGAGCAGGTCTAGTGATAGATGGGGATGTGTCATTAGCCCCTGCTCAATTAGTAATCCTTTCAGACCACACCGCCATTGTCAGCATTAGCGAGGGAAAAAACCGACAGATTCGTAAGATGTTTTTAAGTGTTGGGAAACTCGTGACCAAACTGGTGAGAACTCAAATCGGACCGATACAGTTAGATGAGAGCTTGAAACCAGGTGATTATCGCGCGCTTACAAAATCTGAAATCCAAAGTCTAGCACCTTATTTTAAAGCAGATTAAAAAGCTCAAAATCTGAGCTTTTTTGGTTTAAAAATCAATTTCGCGCAACTCGCGATTAATGACATCAAAGTCAAAACCTTTTCTGGCAAGGGCATTGCTGACGCGTTGTTTGAGGTCATAGCCGTCATATTTTCGGCTGTATTTGCGCATGATTTTATCTAATTCTTTTTGCAAGAGTTCTGATTCATTTTCTTCATCGGATTCGAGTTCTAAATTATCAATAGCAATCTTACTAATATCGTAGGAAAAGCCTTTACTTGTCAGATTCGTTGCAATCTTCATTTTCAGGGCCTTGAGTGGCAGGCGACTATACTTGCTCATGACTAATTTTTCAGCCAGATGCGTTGCGACTTCAACTTGTGTGTCAAAGTCGTAAAGAAGTTCTAACTTTTCTAGTGCCAAAGTTTTATCAATGCCTTTATCAACCAATTTTTGCTGAATTTGATAAGGGCCAGATGACTTACCTAGGACTTTGCCGCGAACAAAGGACTCAGCATAAGCAGGATCGTCAATAAAACGTGATGCTTCAAGCGCATCAATGATTTTAGCGATTTGCACATTTGGAATCTCATGATCAATCAAGTAACGAATGACTTCTTTTTTAGTCCGTTGCTTGAAAGAAATATAGTAGAGTCCCAGATTTTTTCCCCTTGAAAAATCAGCGAATTCAGCAATTTTCTCAATCTCAGCGTTTTCAAACACAGCACCTTTTGACAAAAAGAACCGAACAATCGTATCCTCAGTCACATAAATCGTGCGCTCATCGTCAAAAACGACCTTATATAAACGTTTTTTCTTCTCAAGTGAAATAATTTTAGGCATACTTTATTATACGTAAAAAAATGGTAAAATGGGTACATGACTCTTAAAATTAAGCAAAAAATTCCACTAAAAATCAAGAAAATCGGTATCAATGGCGAAGGCGTTGGTAATTTTAAGGGAACGACGGTTTTCGTTCCGGGTGCGCTCAAGGGCGAGGATGTGTATGCGGAAATCGTGACCAGCGAGCGCAATTATGCGACGGCAAAAGTACTTAAACTCAATAAAAAATCAGCCCACCGCGTGATGCCGATGTGTGATATTTATAAGCAGTGTGGCGGCTGTCAGATCATGCACTTGGCTTATCCGCAACAGCTGCTTTTTAAGCAAGATGTGCTGAGACAGGCGCTACAAAAGTTTAAACCTGAAGGTTATGAAACTTACGAAGTCCGTAAGACGATAGGGATGAAAAAACCCGAGCACTATCGGGCTAAGTTACAATTTCAAACACGGTTTTTAGGCGAGAAAGTCAGAGCAGGGCTTTTCGCAGAGAATTCGCATAAGTTAGTTGAAATCAAAAACTGTTTGGTGCAAGATGAAACAACGCAAGCGATTATTAATGAAGTCACTGAACTTCTGACTTTTCATCGAATTCCAATCTATAATGAAAGAAAGTTCGATGGCATTCGGACGGTTATGGTCCGTCGGGCTAATCATACTGGGGAAGTTCAGCTTATTTTCATCTCATCGACTCCGGTTGAGTTGACGCGAACGATTGCGAGCTTGACGGAGAAATTTCCTGAGATTAAAACGATTGCTTTGAATATCAATCGTAAGAAGTCGTCTGAGATATATGGCGATGAGACGGAGATGCTTTGGGGCGAGCGTGCGATTTTAGAAGGCGTGCTTGATTATACCTTTGAACTCAGCCCGCGGGCCTTTTATCAACTCAATCCTGAACAGACTAATGTGCTTTACCGCGAGGCGGTAAAGGCGATGGATGCGAGTGCTGACGATGATTTAATAGATGCCTATTCTGGGACTGGTACCATTGGCCGCGCATTTGTGGGCAAGGTTAGAAGTATTCGTGGCATGGATGTCATTGCGGAATCGATAGAGGACGCTAAGGTCAATGTGCCGGATGGGATTTATGAAATCGGGACGGCTGAAACGGTGATGCCTAAGTGGGTGGCTGAAGGGTTCAGAGCGACCGCCTTGATCGTTGATCCGCCTCGGACGGGGCTGGACGACAAGTTGCTAGACACGATTATTGCGACGCAGCCTGAAAAAATGGTTTATGTGTCCTGTAATGTGTCGACTTTGGCGCGTGATCTGGTTAAGTTAGCGTCGGTTTATGATGTCAAATATATCCAGTCAGTTGATATGTTCCCGCACACGGCGCGGACGGAGGCAGTTGTGAAGTTGGTGCGCAAATGATTGAAAAAGCCAAGATAGCCGAAATGCCAGAAATTGTGGCAGTGATAGAGAGTGCGCGTGCCTATTTGAAGGCGCAAGGGATTGACCAGTGGCAAAAAAGCGCCTATCCTGCTATGTCAGATATTAGGACGGACATTGAAAATGATGTGGCTTATGTTCTGAAAGTGGCCGGTAAAGTTGCAGCATATGGGGCGGTGATTGCTGGGTTCGACCCCGCTTATGATTTGATTCAAGGCGCGTGGCGTAACGATAATCACGACTATGTGACCGTTCATCGCATGGCGGTATCAACAGCATTTCGCGGCCAGGCTCTGGGACAGCGATTTTTGACCTCAGTTTTTGAGACGTTCAGTACTTATCAAGATTTTCGTGTCGACACGCATCCAGATAATCAGATCATGCAGCATATTTTGACTAAACTCGGCTTTGAAAAATGCGGTGTGGTGATGTTTGAAGGTGCCCGTTGGGCCTATCAGAAAGTGTTAGAAGATTAATGCTCAGAATTGCTGAGAGAAAAGAAAGATAAAGGAGTGTTAGATATGACATATGAACAAGAATTTATGCAAGAATTTGAAGATTGGGTAGCAACACAAATCATGGTCAATGAAATGGCCATGAACCAAAGCCAAGAGGTTGCGGCTGAAACAGACGATGAACGCGCTAAAGATGCGATCATTCGTTATGAAAGCCGGATGGATGCCTATAAATTTTTGCTAGGCAAATTTGAAAACTATAAAGCTGGCAAAGGATTCCATGATTTACCTGATGGTTTATTTGATCAAGTTAATTATTGATTGTCTAAAATAAAAAACTTTTTTAAAAACTCTTGACGAGTGCCAGCTACTTTGATATACTAATAAAGTACTGTTTCGCGGAGATGGCGGAATTGGCAGACGCGCAGGATTAAGGATCCTGTGACCTACTTTGGTCGTGAGGGTTCAAGTCCCTTTCTCCGCACTAATAACCGAGCCTAGCGCTCGGTTTTTTTGTGTTTTAAGGTTCACATCAGAATTTTTTTCACCGATTTCGCATTGTTTTGCCAAAAGAATACCGATTTGGTAAGAATCAGCGAATTTTTCACCAATTTCGTATTGTTCTGCCAAAAGAATACCGATTTGGTATTACCTCTTACAACATGATCATGCTACGCTACAATGTATCAAAAAGCGATACAAAAATAGGATATGGTCAATTCCAATTAATATTGAAGATTGCTCATAGCCTATTTTTTGAGGACTTTTGTCCTAGCGTCTTGATAGTATTTTATAGTGCTGCTTTGACAGCTTTCTTAGACGTATAAATTTTATAAAGTACCATACAAATGATTGGTAAAATACTTGCAACTAAGTAGATGTTTTGGAAAGATAGGAAAGTTCTTAATTCCCCTAGTACATAAGGACCGATACCCAAACCAAGGTCTAGCCCAATAAAATAAGTAGAGAGGGCAACGCTGATCCGATGCTCGTCTTTAACAGTCTTTAAAGAAACGGCTTGTCCATTTGACATGAAAGTACCGTAGCCGAGACCAATGACACCACCTGAGACTAGGAGCAACCAACTGCTGGTTGTCATGCTCAGTAAAATGAGGCCGACACTCAAAAATAAGTAACTAGGATACATGACAAATTTTTCGCCAAGATTATCAAATATTTTGCCTGAAAGTGGTCGAGTAAACGTGATGACCAAGGCATAAACAACGAAAAATAAGGAGCTGACCTGTACTAAATCAATGACTTTGACATAGGATGATAGGAAAGCGAGGACACTTGAGTAAGAAAGCCCCATTAAGAAGGCCATAAAGGCAATAAATAATGCTTTTTTTTCAATAAAGCTATCGAAAGAACTTTTATTAAGTGCTTTGATGTGTTCTTCTGAGAGTTTCACGTTTTTAACTGGGAATAAATAGCACATAATTGTGATAATAAAAACGAGGACAATTGAAAAAGCGACAATAAAGTGAAAATCGGTTGTATTTAATAAAATCAGGCCAAGAAAAGGACCAATAGCCGCTGCTAGACTTGTACTGAGACCATAGTAATTGATACCTTCACCATGTTTAGCTTTAGGAATATAGGCAGTGACAATGGTGTTTGTCGCAGTTGATAAGGCACCATAGCCAAAACCATTTAAAAATCTGACGAGATAGAGCACTGGAATAGCTGGTACGTAAAGATAAGCAATTGTTGTAAGCAAATAAAACAAAGCGCCGTATCTTAAAGTCGCTTTTCTGCCGATTAACTCTAGTTTTTTACCAATGAGTAATCGCGCAAGCAAAGTCCCGATAATATAAATACCAGATGCTAATCCTGCTTGACCTAGTGAGGCATGTAAGTTACTTTGTGCGATCACGGCAATAATGACCATCAGAAGGTAGTAGACTAAGTAGACAATAAAGTTAATAAAAGTAATCGCAATGAAGCCTTTGTTAAATAATTTTTCATTCGTGTTATTCAATGGTTGGTAGACCTCTTCCTAGATGTTTGGTGACATGTGACCATTTAAGTCATGCAATTCTTGAATTTGGCAAGCAACTTGGGCATAATTCTCTGGATAGCGGTCGCTCAACTCATTGATAAATAAATCTCTGACTTCCATGAAAGAAGTTGCGAAGTTAGAGAGTTCAGCATCTTCATCAATGGCATATTTTAATTTAAGGAAGAGCAAGTTTTGATAAGCATCATTCAAGAAAACCAATGATTTTTCTTTTTCAAAACGTGCATTGTAGGCAGTATCTAAACGGTTAATAATTTCATTTGTCCAGTTATTCATGTGTATTGCTCTCTTTCTTTTTTATCGCAATTTTTAGTATCAGAAGCATTAGGCTTAAAATTCTAAAAATGGTTGGTGCGTGTAGGTATAAAATAAGTCGATTGACTTATTTTATAGACAGTTGCATCAACTGTCGACCCTTTATTTAAGTATGGTATGATGATGACCTGATAGCTACTCATTTGCTCCCCCAAAATTAAAATATTGATTATATGTCATAGTGTATCGCTTGAAATAGTTTATAGTCAAATCGAATAGCTACCATATAATTTGCTTATAACCTATAAATTTTACTAAAAAATTAGGCTAACATATTCTCTATAATATGCTAGAATGTAAAACAAGGGGAAAATTCAAAATGAATTTAAGAGATTTCGAGTATTTTAGTTTCTTGGGAGATATGCTCTCATTTACATTAGTGGCAAAAAAGTTTAATGTTAGTCAACCCAGTATTAGTTACGCTGTAAAAAGGCTTGAAGAGTATTATGGATGCAATTTAATAGAAAAAAGTTCTCTTCATCGCTCAGTTCTTTTAACCAGAGAAGGACAAATTCTAAAGAACCAACTGAAGAGTATTTTGGAAGAATTTAAGAGGATTGAAAAAGCCATTGAACATGCGAAACAGCAAAAAGTTTATGTTGGTTTTCCATCATTGATCAAAACAAGAGTTTTCTCTAAACTCTTTAAGACGGAAGATAATGTTGATTTCATATCAAATTTTGAATTGATTTCGGGAAGTTCGACAGATTTACTCAGTCAACTGTTATCAGGTCACCTAGAGCTCAGTTTACTTGGGAGTGTGACGCCTATCGAACATCCTGATTTAAACATCAAATTACTCTACAGTTATGAATTTAAAATTTATGTCTCAGAAGATAATCCGTTAGCTAAAAAATCTCAAATTACATTTGAAGAAGCGTTAGCCTATCCGTTTATCTTATTGGAAGACGGTTTGTCGCATACCAAAGCTTTTGATCATTTAAATGATAAGTATAACGGGAAAGCCAAAGTCTTGGTTCATTTTTCTGATATTAATACAATAGGTCAACTTGTCAAATCAAATGTTGGCATTACATTGATGACGCCTTATCTCCCCTTTCAAAATATGAAAGGACTAGTTGAAATTTCATTAGGTCCGGAAGATAAAGAGATGTTTTACGTGCAATATGCCTTCTTAAAAAATTCGGTTGTTAATGATAATTTTAGTAAACTTGTGATGATATTAGATAACCTTTCAAAACAAGATGGCTTACTATATTAGGTGGCATTTTTAACTGATTGTCAGAGGATGCATAGGCTATGTCTAACTACAAATTAAAGATAGAAAATGCTATAATTGAAATAATCAGTTCGCTTCTATTACCTATCTAAAAAAGTAAGGAAAAAGAAGACGATAAAAAACAAAAGCCATCAAGGCGCATGAATTAAGGAGATATAGATTACGATGATGAATATGCAATACTTATATTGTTGATTTTTAACGAGCTAAATAGTTCTAAATCAAGTTATAAAGCCGTTCATCATTTTATAAAATATCATAAAATCTTGTAAATTAAGCACGATTAGACACTTTATAGGCACCACAGTATCAACATTTTGGATCAGATAACAAACAAAAATCAGCATAAATTTGCTGATTTTTTTCTATTTATCTGTAATATAATTTTTCCAGTTTTTTAGTTTTTCAAAAAGCCTTATGTCGTTGCCAGACCAAGAACCTGCATTTTCAGAACTTACCCAATACGATTCATCCATATCCTTTAACAAACCCTCTTCATCGAAATCAAAATGAAGTGCCATCATTTTATCTTTCACGAATTTACATTGCAATATGGTAGCAAAAGCAGAAGCCTGAATAATTTCTTGCTCCATATCTCTTGAATCGTCTTTTGGAAAATAAATAGAGTATAACGCTTCTGAAATAAACTCCTCTTTTTTTGAGATAAACGATGGGGAGCTAGTTGTTGTCTTTTCCCAATATTGCTCATTATCTTCCTCAAGTTCCCAGTTTCTCAGTTCTTCATTATATCCATCATTTGCTTCATCAGCTATTCGTTCATATTCAGATTGACTTTTATAAACCTGAACCGCTTCATCATTTGATTGGCTTTTTAAATAATTAAATAATAAAACGTTAATTATTTTATCTTTGTCATCTTCTGAGTAGGCTTGGGCTGGGTTTTTAGCAATACTAAGCTTCCCATTCTTGATTGATTCTGTCTTCTTAATACCAACAGGTTTAATATCATTTTCTTTTATCTTATTCCGAATTTGTTTCATAAATGCTTGCACATCATTTGAATTTATTGAAAATTTATCAAACCCTATTTGCGCAATCTCAGCAACTGTAAATATTTTTTCATTCATTCACTATATCCTCTTTATTTTCCGTATATCTTCTGTTATTTTCCTTATTCTCAGTAAAAAGACCTTTGATATATAAGTATTTATAGAAATGAAATTCCGTTTTCATTCTCTACTTAATATGAGAAAATTTAATCATCAAGAAATAGGAACTCTTGATAAACTATAAAAGCCCAAATATAGTAGCGCTATCGAATATGGACGAATGAAACATAATTAAAAGTGAACATTGAATCCCTCAACGTCTGAGTTATTCAATTATTTTGATGCACCCTTCTTATCACTTTTATAGCTTCTTCGTTCTTTGGCATAGGTAACAAATGTCAAAAATCGAAAAACGCCACGATGATGAATTTCTGGAAGCTGTAAGCTTCGGAAATTTACAAAAATTGGAACAACAAGTCAATGATTTGCTCAAAACTGGAAACCCAGATGATGCTGAAGTTCTTAAACAACTTCAGGAAAAAATTGATGAAAATTCAAAACATAACTTGAAGTTATATGAGAAACTCAACATCAAAATCGAAAATAACCATCAACGTAAACTACGTTACCATCATGTGTATAGCACAAATTATAAAGTTGGAACGAAAAAAAGTAATGAACTTGGAGAGTTTCTAACCAACAAAAATCCTACTCCAGATGAAGCTTTGATGAAAAAAGAAGAACAGGAAGAACGGGATAAAGTAATCAACTCACTTCCTGTAAAAATTCGAATCATCTACAAAGTCTACCTCAAATTTATGGCAGAGAACAACTATAAGGAGAATTTTTCTAAATTCACAAAACAATTCTCTGAACAAAAATGGAAAATTACAGATAAACCATTCAAGAAAACTGTTCGAGAAGTCCAAGCACTTCTTAAAACTCGCAAAGAATCAGATGAATAATCTGTTTTTTCAATTGATCAAATCTTCTATTTTCTTCCAAGCACCATCACTCATTTCATCAACCCATTCCCCATCATTCAAAAACCAAAGTTCCTCATTCATATCCCGAACAAAAGCCCATTTAATATCATAATCAGAAGCATATTTTTTTAATGCTTCATATTTTGCAGGTGCATAGGCATCAATATTTTTATCTTTTCCTTTGACATCTTCGCCACCTTTGGTTTCGATAATATAAACTTCGCCAGTTTTCATTTGGATAATAAAATCAGGGTAAAAGTGTGAAAATCCACCATTTGTGCTAAATACAAGCGAAAAATATTGAGGCCCTTTATCGCCGTTTTTATATACAAAGTCCACAATATCAAAGTGTTCTTCAATCCAACGTTCCATCAAACGCTCTACGATACTTGGACGGACTGCAATAGACGCTGTTGTATAACCTTCATAAGCATTTGTCTCTAATGCTTTGACATCAGACAATTTAGGATTATAGGTATAACGCTCCATCAACGGAATATTAAAATCATTTTTCTGAATATTTTCTATGTCAAGCGTTCCTTGAACCGCCATTTCAATGTCTGTTTTACGGAACTCTTCACGGAGTAAGCGCCAGTTATTCAAAATAAAGGCTGTCCATTCATTTGCATCCAGTTTCAAAAGCGAATGTTTGACCGAGTAGCCACGCCAAAGGAAAAATCGTTTGAGCATCGCTTCAACTTTTGAAACAGGGAGATGAACCACACGGTCAAGTTCATGAAACGCATGAAGCAAATCAATACGATTATCTTGATAGTCTGCTTCAACTCTCCGCTCCCTATCTTGAAGATTATCAACGTGTTCAAGTGTATCAAATCGCCCTTGCTTAAATGTAGTTAAAATCTTATTCCCCATCACAAAGCCATGATTTTCTAAGATACGATAATTAACTTCTAAATCATCCGTAAATTTGAAATGTTCAACTAGACCTTTATAGACATTATTCAAAATCAACTTTTCATTGAGCGTCTCATCATATTTTAGAACACGTTCAGAAGTCAATTTCAACTCTTTTGCTTTGTCTTTGAGATTCAAAAGTGGAGTTGGTGCAACAGCAGCATTTGCTGCAAAAACGCCATTCAAGAAATCTGTATCAAAGGTATAAAGATAAGCATTGTCAAGGACATCAACATTATAATGTCCTAACCACGGCTGTGGCATACGCCGAATACGTCCAAGAGTTTGAATCGTGAATTGTTCGCCCATATTTTCACGGATTTTAATCAGGATTTTTGCACGAGGAGCATCCCAACCAGTTGCAATCGCTTGTTTAATAATCAGGTATTCCACCTTATTATCAAGTTTTGTCACGTCTGTTACATTTCTCTTTTGCTCTGAGAGCCAAATCCCAAGCTTACCATCATCATAAGTTTTCTTCATCACTTTTTGAAGATGTTTCTCAATCCGCAAAGACAAATCAGGCGTAGATTCATCTGGAAGTTGAACCAAAACCAGAGGATTCACACCTACTCCCCCATTTTCAGCATAATTTGTGATAACCTCTTGACGTTTTTTCTCAGCCGCATCAAACAAAATGGCAAACTCATCTGTATCATCAAGTTCTACATCAATCGCTTCATTGACTACTATGGCTTTTGCAATCAATCCTGATGCAATAACAGATTCTTCGGTTACTTCATAAAATTCTACACTATCGGGTGTATTGGGGTCTTCAATGGTTGCAGAAACACGAACCATTTTTGAAGCTCTAAATCTTGAAATAATATCACGCGCCTTGTTTGTATCATTTCGGTGTGCTTCGTCAACGATCACGATGAAATGACGGCCATTTTGAAAAGCTTTCTCAATTTTATCCACAAGATTATCACGTTCACTATCCGTAAGCATTGCTTTGGATTTTTTGCCAACAACCCGCTCATAGTTCATAAAAGTCGCAGAACCTCGCTCGAAACCATTTAATAACGCATCATCGACCGATTGCGCTTTAATACTTGAAAAACTATTGGCTTTATCTTGTGATTGTTCTTCAAGCTCTCCAGCTCCTGGTGTAAACCAGACAAAGGCAACATTATCAGACGTTGATCTGATATATTCATCAATCCATGACAAAAGCACGATTGTTTTGCCTGCACCTGTTGGCGCTTTGACAGTGAATTTATTCACTGGATATTCTGGTGCGATAAAAGCTAAAAGTTTATCGACCACATCTTGTTGGAAATTTTTTAGTTCCATTATTTACCTTCTTTTCTGAGTTTGATTTCCTCTTGGAAATATACTTTGAAAACTTTCAAAATAAAATAAGCTATATAACTGATTTGCCATAAAATTTGTATAGCAAATGTAAAAAGAATACCTATATAAATTCTAGATACCTGTGAAGTACTATCTTTGTCGAATGCAAATGCACCTATCAGAAATAATGAAAATAAAACTGTTATTGATACAAATCTTAATAGCCTCTTCGTAAAGCCCAAGTCAACATTTAATTGAAAAAGAGTTTTTATAAACGCATAGTCCTTAAAAATGTTTATTGCTCCTAAAACTCCTAGAGCTAAACCAATTAAACTCATAGAATAGTCAATTAAAGAACTGATTAAATCAGTATAGTTCGGAAATGTTTTAGGATAAACTTTAAATTTGAAAAGACTATATATCGTTACTCCAATAAGAATAACTGGTACAGCTTTTCTAATTTTGGTAAGCATCTAGATACTCCTTTTTATTTTCAAAAGCATTTTTTAAAAAAGGAAAAATATAAACAGCAGTTAGCTCTTCAGATTTTTTCATCTCAATCTCTTCAGAGTAGAAAAGTTTATATTTCACAAAGTCAAGAAATTCATTTTCTCCAATCGCAGATAAGCTCTTAAACTCAGCAGTTGTTGAATTATTATGAAAAATATCAATAATTTCTTGAATTTTAGATTTATTAAGCTGTTTACTTTTTACCTCAAATGTAAGACTGTCAGCATTGAAATCATTTGCCAAGTTTAATTTTGCTAACTCATCACCTTTCATATCCGCAAATAATCCAAGCTGCGATGGTGTAGCTATTCTAAATTTGAATTCCTTAAAAACTGTAGCCCTATCAAATTTTTCAAGTACGTCTTTTTCTAAAATTAAGTCAAATTCAATTTGCTTTTTGTCCACAGCTAACTTAGAAGCAAAATATTGTTGTAAATCATAGATTGTTGCTACACTTCGAGTTTTACGCTGAATTAAAATATTGCCTACTAAACAAAAATGAGCATCTTTACCTAATCCTTCATTATCATTTTTTTCAACTTCTCTTCGTTCTTGAGTTTCTACATTATCAATTTTTATTTGTTCAGTAGTATCAGATTTTGATAATGTAAAATAAATCAAATTTGTTTTTAGCCCAGCTTTCAAAAAGATTTCCTCTTTTTCTACATCAGAAATATAAAAATAAAAATCATTTATTTTTTCACTTTGAGGTTTTTTATTCAAATCAAAATTATTCAAAAAGCTATAAATTTCATCATTTTTTAGAACAACTCTATGAAAGTATGCTTTTAAATTCTTTTTCATTTGCTCCACATCTCCTTACCAAAGAAATAATTAGGAATCTCTTGAACTTTGATTTGTAACTCAGTTAAAATTTGATTTTGTTCGGTATCTCGGAAAACATCAGGATGCATAAATAACGTTGAATTGCTGATAAGTTCATTATTGTCAATCAATGATTCAAGTTGGTCTTCATTTAACACAATTTGAACTTTTGGATTAATAATATCTATTGCAAATTCAAGCTCTGCAAGCGGTGTGATATATTTCAATAACTCATATTCAAGTGACACATCAGGAAATTCTTCTTTGATGACAAAATCTGTTTTAAAGTATTTGAGGTTTAAAGGTTTTGATTCATACTTTTCAGTACCAGAAGAAACACGTTTCATGCGCTCATAAGTAATTTCCTCAGCAATGTTGTTTTCATTATTGGTAGCAAGAATAAACTTACGAGTTCCTCCATCCTCTGAATTAAGTTCTGTAACTGCTTGACCTGTTGTGCCTGAACCAGCAAAGAAATCAAGGATTGTAGAATTCTTTTTAGAATACATTTTTACTAAGTATGAAACTAAACCTGTTGGTTTTGGATAATCAAAATCTAAATTCAGATTCTCCAACATTTTTGAAGCACTCTGAGTAGTCCCAACATTTCTAATAACCGATGTTATATGAGTGGAATCACTTCTTTTCTTAATAATATATGGAGTTCCTGTTGAAGTGATAGTAAAAGAAGTTTCCAACCCCTTACTATCCACTACACTCTGAAAACCATTAGAAATAAACTTTTTTAACATTGAAGCTGACGACCAACCACTTTCAATTTCAAAATCATATTTCACTTTATTATTCTCGATCACAATATCACTTTTAAAATCTGGATATATACCCTTTTTGGGCTTCGGTTTAGAAATAATAGCGTTGTTAACCTCAGCAGGAAATCCTTTGGGAATTATTATTTTACTTGGAGGATTTTTTACTCCATTTTTTACAACGGTATTTCTAATTTCATCATTAAATACTTTACTATCTAATTTTATATCTGGAGCAATACCAATAGGATAACCAAGATTATTAATTTCCTTTGCATACATTAAAATATATTCATGTTTATTTTTTACCTTTGCCATATTATCGAAATTACCATCTGTTTCCCAAATAAATTGTGAAATCAAATTATTTCCAAAGATATCATCCATCAAAGTCCTAAGATTAGCGATTTCAAAATCATCAATACTTATAAAAATTACCCCATTTTTAGAAAGCAAATTTTTAGCAGTCGAAAGCCTACGCTCCATAAAACTCAACCATTTTGAATGAATAAAACTATCTTCCTTATCAACAAAAGTATCATTGTATTTAAAATCTGAATTACGTGTATTATATGGCGGATCAATATAAATCACATCAATTTTACCAGTATGAGTTTTCTCTAGCAGATGTAAGCTGTGAAGATTATCACCTTCCAGAAGGAAGTTAAAATCTTCTGAATCAGGATTATCATGTATTCTCTTGCTCTCATCTTCCACGAAAACAGGAATCTTTGTTTTCATTTCTTCTTCGACTAACTCAGCGTGTTCTTCCCAAACCAAACCATATTTTTTAGAATTAAGAAGTTGAATTAACTTTTCAAGTTTTGGAACATCATCAGATTTTCCATTTGTTCGCATCTGCTCAATCAGAGATTTTACATAAGCAATGGATTCATTCTTTTCATTTTTATGAGGACGGTCATTAAAGTTTTCAGGCATTATACAACACCTCCAAGTTTATTGAAAGTGTTTTTTGAGTACAACGAAAAAGGGGTATAAACTGCCTTGTAAGCCCGTAAGATTTCAGCCATAATAAAGCTCCTTGTCAAATATTTATATACTTTTATTATATCATGAATGCCTTTGCAAAAAATAAATTAAATATTTTTCAAAAAAACTCCGAAATTTCTTAAAAATTCTCCTGATAGGTAGAAGGAGGAAAAACAAATCCAGCTCATGATAAAAACCGAGCAGTTACACAATAAAATTTTGATTCAAGAAAGGAATCCCACTATGAAATTTAATAACTCACGTCGCTCATCTGGCTACTCATCTGACCTTGCTAACAAAATCTTAGACACATCTAAGCCTGTTCACTCATTAAGTAACGAACTTGAACCACAACAAAAATTTGAAGACAATAAGCCAACTGGCGAAATCGTCGCCTATAAAGCGTGGTTTACACAATCAGGACTGCCACCATTTGAAGTTAAATTCACTGACGAAATCAAACTTCCAGCTTACTTGACAGTGATTGAATTTATCAATATTCAAGCTGTTGAAGTTGGTTACAATATTTATTTCAAAGCCGATGGGCTGAAAGAGGTTAAATAATGACTAATTCACAGCTTGCCCTATACATTCTACAAAGCTTGAATATGGCTCTTGGTAGTCAGATGCAAGGGGAAACTAGCTACACTAATTCATTTGATGTCAAAGTAGAAACTGAGGGATTTTATTTTATTCCTCGTCTGCCTGCAGGCTATATCATTGATGATGACTTGTATCAGAAAATTTTTCTGATTGCGAATGCTACTCTTTACCCTCGTTATACCTTACTTAAACAATCTTCTGCTTACTTTGTGCCACTTAATACCGACGATATTCATATTCAGCGTGCGCTCTTCTTCCCTTGGAAGCTCGGAATCTCAAAACGTTTAGTTATTTCTGATTTAGAAAAGTTCGCAACTTCTCAAACAGGAACACGAATCCCAATCATGGAGAATCTCATGGTTGATTATAACAAAGTAACTAGTATTGCCATCGCTGGTAATAGTGGTTCTGGTAAATCGTACGGATTAACGTATTTCCTGACCATACTGAAGCCCATCTCAGATTTGATTTTAATTGACCCTAAATTTGATACGCCCAGTCGTTGGGCAAATGTCAATAATGTAAAAGTTATTCATCCAAAAATGAATCGTAGCAAGTCAGATTTTGTCTCCGAAATTAATGAATCATTGTCTCAGAGTTTAACTCTGATTCACCAACGTCAGTCAATCTTATTTGATAATCCAGAGCATAAATTTACTCATCTCACGATTGTTATTGATGAGGTACTTGCCATTTCGGAAGGTGTTAACAAAGCTATCAAAGAAGCGTTCTTTTCTTTACTTGCTCAAATTGCACTACTTGGACGTGCGACAAAAGTTCATTTATTGCTTGTCAGCCAACGCTTTGATTACAACTCAATTCCTGTAAGCGTTCGTGAGCAGTTAAATGTGTTAATTCAAGTAGGCAATATCAACTCAAAAACGATTCAATTTCTTTATCCTGACTTGAACCCTGAGGGCATCGTGATTCCCATAGGAAAAGGAACGGGTTTGATTCAGGTTATTGACAATGAACATCCCTATCAAGTTTTACCACTTTTACTACCAACATACTACACCACGAAAGGCATCCTATGACCAAAACTTACTTCATGAAAACTTTCAATATCAATTTGAATCTTTTCTTGCTGTCACTTCTTGGATTCTTCATCACTTTAATATCAGGAGTTTTCACGGAAAAAATCGGAACTTTAACGAAAATTGCTCCGCTAAGTAAAATCCCCATTTACTTTAAGGACTTCCATAAACTTTCATTGATGGTAACACTCTTATTGTTTCTCAGTCTCGTAATCTTAGCAACCGTGGAAATTGTGACACGAATCGCACAAGATTTTATGTCAAATTATTGGAACTCAATCTTTTTAACTTTAAAGTTTAGACGTTTTGGAGTACAAAGCGAACGGATAAAAAGGTCAACTACTGATAATCAAGGTAAAGTAAGTATTAACCCGATTTATCATGATTTCAATAAGGCAATCAAAAAATCTGTAGTAGATATTTCTAATAACGAAGTACTTATGTTCATCAAAGTCCCACATTCACAACAAGCACAAAAAATTCTGAAGGACATGGAAGAACTGCTAAAAGAAGAAATTTCAAGTCAAAATCCTGACTATTATTTCTCAAAACCCGAACGTATTAAAAACGGGTTGTGGTTTACTGGTACTAAACGTTAATATTAGTGGCGCTCGCCTTGCAAAGCAAAAGGCGATGCGCCACTTTTTTATTTTGATTGAGCAAATGGGGTACTACGACCCCCATTAGCTCAATAATCAATAATCACAGAAAAAATAGTCAAAATCTCCGAAAATCTAAATAAATTCTCCTGATAGATAGAAAGGTAACAACTATTATGACTGAAAAAAAGAAAAAAGAACAACGAACTAACAAATGGGCATTTCTCATCTATCAGGAATCAGCACCTCAAGATTATCTCAATATACTTGAAGAAATGCACATCCCCTTCATACTAAGTCCTTGGCATGATAAAGACGTGAATCGCTCAACTGGAGAATTAAAAAAATCGCATAAGCATGGCGCACTATTCTTTGAAACGCTAAAAAGTTATTCGCAAGTCTCAGAGCTTTTACAAGATAAATTAAACAGCCCCGCACACGTGGAAGTGGTTATGAGTCCAAAAGGAATGTTTGACTACTTCACACACGCAGAGAATCCAGATAAAACACCTTACAATATCGAAGATATTGAATCAGGAGCAGGATTTGAATTAGATAAATTTCTTGCTGAACAGGTATCCGATGAGTTCTTGAATGAAGTCATTGACCTCATTGAGAACAACGATATTATAGAATTTGAAGAATTGATTTCATATGCCCGAGCAAATAACTACTTGCTATTAAGTCTAGTGATTGATAAAACTTATTTCTTCGCTAAGTTTCTTGATTCACGCCGGCACAATCCAAAACGAAAAGCAAAAATCGGTTCAAATGAGGAGGAACAAGGATATGAATAACATTGATAAATATGACATCATTCGACTTACTGGTTACTCCAAAACCCAAGCCCAACGACTAATGCGTCAAGCTAAGGCATTAATGGTTTCAAAAGGTTTTGATTGGTATGCTGGAAAGCGTATTTCACGTATCCCAGCTCAAGCCGTAGAAGAGATTTTAGGCTATAAAATCACTGCAAAAAATGATATAATAGAACCTGTTCAAAATGTTGGTACTGTTCATAAGGAGATATCTCATGACAGTAACTAAGCAAAAACAAGGAACGTGGAAAGTTGATGTTAGTGATGGCTTTAACCCTTTAACTGGGCAACAAAAACGCCACCGTAAAAAGGGAATTAGAACAAAAAAAGAAGCTGAAGAATATGAAGCAAATTATCGTTTGAATATTCTTCGGCAAGTCAAAGTCAAAGATAGAATTTCAGTAGAAATGCTTTATAGTCTAGTTCAAGAAGAAGATGAGTTGCGTGGTAATAGTCAAGATACCAAAGACACTCAAAAGTCTTATTATAAACAATATGTATCTAAATTCTTTAAGAATGCGGACATGAAACTCATTGGAGCAAATGAAATCAAAGAATTTCGAGATTGGTTAGCTTCACAACCAAGTGTGAAAGGTGGCAATCTTTCAGCTATTTCGGTAAATCAACAAATGATTTTCGTTCATAAACTCTTTGAAATTGCGATTGTAAAAGGCTATCGAAAAGACAACCCTGTTTCTGCGCTTCGGAAACTTCCAGAGAAACACCGTGAAATGAGTTTTTATACTCCTGAACAGTTCAAAAAGTTCTTGGCTTTGATTGAGATTAATGAGTTTCAATATAAGCTCTTATACCAAATTCTTATGTTCACAGGTGCACGCATGGGGGAAGCCTTAGCTCTAACTTGGGAAGTTGTAAATCTTGATGAAGGTTACATTGAAATCAAAAACTCTGCTCATTATCGGAAGAAAAAGGTAACGATTGGAGCGACTAAAACTGTTCAATCTGTTCGCCGTATCTATATTCATAGCGCTTTTGTAAAGGAGCTTAAAAAATGGAAACACAAACAATTTGAGTTGTTAAAGCAGTTCACAGATGAACCTGACAAATTACAGATTTACCAAACTAGCCCTGAAATTCTAACCCACCCACAAGTGACAGGTTTTCGACACGATAAGCTCATCAAAAGAATGCCAGATGATTTGAAGCTGATAAGAAATCATGACTTTCGTCATTCTCACGCAGCATTTTTGATTAGTCAAGGCTTGCGCCGTGGAGAGGGAAAAGATTTTCTATTTTTCGTTTTAATGAAACGACTTGGGCATTCTTCCATCACTACCACAATCAATACTTATAGTCATCTCTTTCCAACACAACAGAAAGAAATCGCAAGTGCCTTTGATGACTTCTGAAAAAGTTAGGCACTATTAGGCACGCTACAAAATAAAAAGGCTGTAAAGCCTTATAAATAAAGGAATAGGTACATTACTATGATGAATATGCAAAAAATGATGAAACAAGCTCAAGACTTGCAAAAAAATATGAAAATTGCGCAAGCTGAAATTGAAGCGACAACCTTTTATGGTACGTCTGCTCAAGAATTGGTAAAAGTTGCCTTCACAGGTGACCGTAAAATGACACAGATTGATATCTCACCAGACTTGATTGACCCAGAAGATTCAGAAACCTTGTCAGACATGATCACACAAGCCGTTAATGCAGCCTTGGTGGACATTGATAAAACAACAGAGCAAAAACTTGGTAAATTCACAAAAGGATTGCCTTTCTAATTAAAAATTGATAGAATAAAGGAAACGAGAAGAGTATCGTGAGACTGCGTTTATAAAGAGAGTAGGAGGGTGCTGAAAATCCTACAAACGTCCTCATGATTGTTGCTTCTTGATAATCGTATACTCAAGAGTTAAGTGAGTATAAATAAAAAAATGAGTGTCCAGACACATGATGTCTGGGAATTTAGGTGGTACCACGTGAAAGCGCCCTAATCTTACTAGATTAGGGTGCTTTTTGTCCGCGCTTGGACAGTCACCATCGCCATCAACACGTTTAATTGATAGAAAGGCATCCACATGGTTATCATTCCAGACCTTATTTTGATCTTGGCGCTTATCGTTTATCTGGTCTTAGTTCGCATTAAAAAAGTCAAATTTCGTCTGACTGCGCTCGCCCTATGGTTAGGGACAGTCCTGTTGGTTGACACCATTATCACTTACAGCAAGATAGATTTAGGCGCATTCTTTACCTTTATGCTAGTCATGGTCTTGGGCTCTTGGCTAGTCTCCTATCGCATCATTCATAAAGACAAACGCCGCCTACTCACGGGTTATGTCTTTAATTTGAGCATCGTCATTACCATTGGCTACATTGTCATCCTTTGCTTTCCATTCTCGACACCACTGCCAATCCTTCTCAGCCTCATCATCGGCCTCATGGCCTTTGTGCTACTTTCTTTTGGCGGTTATGCCTTAATTGTTTACCTCCTTTGGAATGCTCGTATCGTCTTGAAAAAAGAGAGCCGAAGTCTCGGCAACATGCTGACACTTTTACTAGGCATAGCAGGGCTTTTCCTCATCCTTTTTCAGCATTTATTGCTCAAAAAAGGCAGCGTTTTTGAATATATCTACATGGTTATCGTCATTTTCCTAATCTATTATTTCTTTAGCTTTATGACCATCCTAACCAGCAGTCTACTCTTCAATCACATCAAACCCAAGTTCAATAAAGACTATCTCATTGTTCTGGGTTCAGGTCTACTCAACAGTAAGACAGTTACACCGTTGCTCGCGGGCAGAATAGATGCAGCCTTGGCGTTTGCGAACCAACAGCAAGCAAGAACTGGAAAGCAGCCGCTACTCATCATGAGTGGGGGGGCAAGGTCAAGACGAAAAAATACCAGAGGCGGTAGCCATGGAAAACTATGCCTTGTCACAAGGTGTGCCGAAAGCTGAGATTATCACGGAAGAAAACAGTAAAACGACCTTACAAAATTTGCAGTTTTCAAAAAACCTAATGGACGAAAGAAGTCAAGGTAAGCCGTATCAAAGTGCTTTTGTCAGCAACGATTACCATATCTTTCGAGCTGGTCTGTTTGCTAAGAAAGTTGGTCTAAACAGTGACGGTATCGGTAGCAGAACAGCTAGATATTTCCTCCCCAACGCTTTCATCCGCGAATTTGTCGCTATCATTCTCATGCATAAAAAACGACATATTGTGTTTACCGTGCTGCTTTTGATATTGATCGCTGTGATTAATGTTAAGTTTGTGGGGTAGGAGGAGTATAATTGTATATAACTACCATAATTACTAGCATAATTACTAGCATAATTGTACCGGTGATTTTGTTTTTCGCTCAATTTTTATACTTTGAAAGTCAGAAACGAAAAGATAGTAAAATGATACCTTATCTGATTTTTTATAACAAAGAAATCAAAAATATAGGAAATTCCCCTGCTGTTAATATTATGGTATTCAAAATACTAAGACATCCAGCAACTACAGATAGTGAAATCAAAATTACACCTGAAAAATTTACATCTAATCTTCAGGTGGAATGTTCTAAGGAGTATATTTGGACATTATTTCATCATGGTGTAGGGGAAAAAATCATAATTCAATATCAAAATCTTCAAGGCAAGACATTTCATCTAATTACAGATAATGTATATATTAGTGGAGAACCGTCCAAGATTACCACGCCTAAAGTAGTTGCTAATCGTAATAAATTCAAGTCTTTTCAACTTTTTAATAAGAGGGATTTTCCAAATAAAACGTATCTATTAAAAATTTTAGATGTGAAATTATCTATTAAAATACTTAAAACAAAAATAAATATTGACAGGAGTATAACATGACAGAACTATCAACAAAATTCAACCCAACAGAAGTAGAGGCAGGCCGCTATGATAAATGGCTCGCAGCTGATGTCTTCAAACCAAGTGGCGATAAAAAAGCCCAACCCTATAGCATCGTTATCCCACCACCAAATGTCACAGGTAAACTTCACCTCGGACACGCTTGGGATACAACGCTTCAAGATATTATCATCCGTGCCAAACGCATGCAAGGCTATGACACACTTTGGTTACCAGGGATGGACCATGCTGGCATTGCCACGCAAGCTAAAGTTGAAGAACGTTTGCGTGAGCAAGGTATTTCACGCTATGATCTCGGTCGTGAAAAATTCCTAGAAAAAGTCTGGGAATGGAAAGATGAATACGCCGCAACAATAAAAGAGCAATGGGGCAAAATGGGGCTATCGCTTGATTATTCACGCGAACGTTTCACCCTAGATGAAGGCCTATCAAAAGCGGTTAAAAAAGTTTTTGTTAAACTTTACGAAAAAGGCTTTATCTACCGTGGTGAATTCATCATCAACTGGGATCCAGCAGCCCGCACAGCGCTTTCAGATATCGAAGTTATCCACCAAGATGTCGAAGGTGCGTTCTACCATATCACTTATCCTTTGACAGATGGCTCAGGCAATGTTGAAATCGCAACAACACGTCCAGAAACCTTGCTCGGCGATGTGGCAGTCATTGTCAATGCCAAAGATGAACGTTACCAAGATATTATCGGTAAAACTGTGACCGTACCTTTTGTTAACCGTGAAATCCCAGTCCTCACAGATGAACACGCGGATATGGAAAAAGGCACAGGTGTCGTTAAAATCACACCAGCGCATGACCCCAACGACTTTGATGTTGTTGAACGCCTCAACGCCCAAGGTCATAATTTGCCAATGATTAATGTCATGAACGATGACGGCACAATGAATGAGCTTGCGGCAGAATTTGCGGATATGGATCGCTTTGAAGCACGCAAACAAATCGTTGCCAAACTCGACGAGATGGGTCAACTTGTTAAAATCGAGAAAATGGTCCACAGTGTCGGTCACTCTGAGCGTTCAGGTGCCGTTGTTGAACCACGTCTATCAACGCAATGGTTTGTTAAAATGGATGAGCTAGCTAAAAATGCTATCGCTAACCAAAAAACAGATAACGCAGTCGAGTTCTTCCCGCCACGTTTCAATGATACCTTCACACAATGGATGGAAAACGTCCATGACTGGGTAATCTCACGCCAACTCTGGTGGGGACATCAAATTCCTGCTTGGTATAACGCAGACGGCGAGATGTACGTCGGCGAAACAGCGCCAGAAGGTGACGGCTGGACACAGGATTCTGACGTTTTAGATACATGGTTCTCATCAGCTTTATGGCCGTTTTCAACCATGGGGTGGCCAGATGAGGAAGCCGAAGACTTCAAGCGTTACTTCCCAACGTCAACGCTTGTTACGGGATATGATATCATTTTCTTCTGGGTCAGCCGCATGATTTTCCAAAGTTTGGAATTTACAAACGAACGCCCATTTAAAGACGTTCTCATCCACGGTTTGATTCGGGATGAAGAAGGCCGTAAAATGTCGAAATCCTTAGGTAACGGGATTGACCCAATGGACGTCATCGAAAAATACGGTGCTGATGCCTTGCGTTGGTTCTTGTCAAATGGTTCTGCACCAGGTCAAGACGTCCGTTTCTCTTATGAAAAAATGGATGCTGCTTGGAATTTCATTAACAAAATCTGGAACATTTCACGCTACATCATCATGAATAAGGAAACGCTTAGCGCAGCGGATACTTATGCTAATGTTGATAAAGTCGCCCAAAAAACAGCAGGCAATGTGACGGATCGTTGGATATTGACCAAACTCAATGAAACGATTGACCATGTCACGAAAAACTTCGATAAGTTTGAATTTGGTGAAGCAGGCCGTGCCCTCTATAACTTTATATGGGAAGACTTTGCTAACTGGTATGTTGAGTTGACTAAAGAAGTCCTCTACGGTGAAGATGAGGCAGAAAAAGATGTGACACGTAGTGTCCTTGTCTATGTTCTAGACCAAATTCTACGCCTTCTCCACCCAATCATGCCATTTGTGACTGAAGAAATTTCGGAAAATCTCGGCTTGATTGAGGGTAGCTTAGTTGTTGCAGCCTATCCAGAAGTTCGTCCAGAATTCTCAGATGATGCAGCCGTTCGTGGTGTGGAAGTCTTGAAAGACATCATCAAGTCAGTTCGAAATATCCGTGCGGAAGTGAATACAGCACCAAGCAAGGCTGTACCAATGCTGATTAAGACAGAAAATGCTGAAATTGAAACATTCTTGAAAGAGAATAGCAACTATCTAACACGTTTCACAAATCCGGAAACCTTAGAGATTTCTGCTGACATCATAGCGCCAGCGCAAGCTATGACAGCGATTCTATCAAACGTTGAAATTTACTTGCCACTTGCAGGCTTGATTAACATCACAGATGAAATTGCCCGTTTGACTAAAGAATTAGCCAAATGGCAAAAAGAATTGGACATGGTCTCACGTAAACTCTCTAACGAGAAATTCGTTGCCAATGCCAAACCAGAAGTTGTTGAAAAAGAAAAAGCTAAACAAGCAGATTACCAAACAAAATTCGATACAACACAAGCACGTATTGCTGAGCTTGAGAAACTATAAGATACCAGAAAAAAGCCGACAAATAAGGCTTTTTTTGCTATAATTAAGAAATAACTTTAGGAATAGGAAGTTTTTCATGACAACATTTATGCGACTCAATCGGACGCTCAAACTCCGGATTCTCATGACTTTTATCGGGGTTTTGGGTTATAGCACCGTCGGATCGAGTATGACGATTTACTACAATCACTATCTAGGTGCGGCGATTACGGGTGTACTCCTTATCATTTCAAGTGTCTCTAGTTTTTTTATCGGACTTTATGGTGGGCATTTGGCAGATCGGCATGGTAGAAGACCAATTCTCCTCATCGGCTCGACAATTTCAGTTGTGGGTGCCTTAATTGCCGTGCTCTACAATAGTCCGATCTTCCAAAATCCTTGGACAACATTTGTTGGTTTTTTTCTCTTAAATTTCGGTTTTTCTTTTGAATCTGCGGCAGATAACGCCATGATCATTGATGTGTCAGATGAAACTAACCGAAAATATGTTTACAGTCTGAGTTATTGGATCATCAACGTCTCGATTACCTTTGGGGCAGCACTCAGTGGCTGGCTGTTCAGAGACTACTTGTTTGAATTGCTTTTAGGTTTGCTAATCGCACAACTGATTAATGGTAGTATCAAGTATTTCCTAATCAGCGAGAGTTTCGTGCCAGCACCCAAAGCCAAAAAAGAACGCGAAAGTTTCATTCAAAACTATGGCGTCGTGGCTCGGGATAAAATCTTTCTCTTGTTTATCGGCGCTGTCATCTTAAACAAGGTGATTTTTGGCAATATTGACTTCTATCTTCCAGTTCACTTGTCAGACAGTTTCAAAACGACGACGATTTTTGGCTTTGAAATTTATGGTCAGAGAATGTTGACCCTATTTGTCATGTTAAATACCCTGATTATTATCTTCAGCATGACCTTTGTCAACCAACTCACCAGCAAGTGGTCAGAGCGAAAAAGCCTCACCACCGGTGCCTTATTACAAGGGCTAGGATTTGCTGCTGCCTTTTTAATGAACAGCTTTATACCGCTAATTCTAGCATCCATTGTCATGACGATTGGTGAGATGATCCTCGTGCCATCCTCGCAAAGCCTGCGCGCCGATCTGATGAATGAGGAGAAAATCGGGACTTACTCAGGTTTTGTGACCATTACAGATCCGATCGGGAGCGTTCTGTCTGGCAGTCTGGTCAGTTTTTCGGTTTACATTCATCACACGGGCGTCGCTGTGGTCATGGTCGTGGTAACGGTGCTGCTGGTTTTATGCTTTAATCAAGTGATGAAGATGAAAACTCAGGCTGAAATCACGTCAAGTAAAAATACTTGACAAAAATGCTTGATTTCTCGTCTAGACTTTGATAGAATAGATAAGTATTGAGAAATCAAGGCAACATTATGCTCAGCTATTAAATGAGTATAACAATAAAACCAAAGGAGATTTAAGACAATGGCAGTACCTGCACGTCACACATCGAAATCTAAGAAAAACAAACGTCGTACGCACTATAAAATGACAGCACCAACAGTTTCATTTGATGAAACAACTGGTGATTACAGCCGCGGCCACCGTGTATCCCTCAAAGGATATTACAAAGGTAAAAAAGTTACAAAATAATAGAAAGGACAAACTAAGATGCGCGTAAATATTACTCTTGAACACAAAGAATCTGGCGAACGTTTGTACCTGACTCAAAAAAACAAACGTAACAACCCTGACCGTCTTGAACTTAAAAAATACTCTCCAAAATTGCGTAAGCACGTTATTTTTAAAGAAGTCAAGTAAGGGTTCAGTACACGTCAGTAGACGTGTAAAAGCTTGATTTAGAGCGATTCTTGAAATTTTGAATTTCACTATATTGCAGTATAAATCAACCCAATGACTACCTTTTTGACTACCTTTTCTAGAAATAAAAAAATATTTAACGTTTCGAATAAGAACAGCGCCTTACACTTAAGTGCGTTGTTTTTTTGTCTATTCTAGTTATTTCAAGATAGAAAAATAAAAGAGCAGAATTGTTTTAAATGTATTATATAGAATACTATAATTGAAATAGTGAAGGAAATATTAATGGTCATTCACAACGCTTTCCTCTTCGTTCTTTGAATTGATTTGTAAGGTGTTTCTACAGAATTAACACTGAAAAATAGAGGACGGGTCTTCAAATACTAAGTGATTATCAAATAATGAGATTGCAACCGTATAAGTTATACCAAATTGTAGTACAGGTCTAATCGACAAATGTATCAATTAGACTTTAAATTACTCTGCTACTTTTTTGAAATTAATATCAATACATCTTTTATAAAGTCAGTGTTCATTAGTTTACTTGATTATTACGATTTTAATTTCATAGATCAATATCTTTCATTTACAAATTTGACTAAACAAATTAATATATTAATCTTAAGTATAGGGCACCTCTAATAACTACCAATTAATTCACCTCTAAATGAAATTAGAAAAAAACACAGAAAACTAAGCGTAGTCTGTCAAGCCCCAAATAAAACAGACAGTTCAAAAAAAACACATTTCCACTCAAAGGGGTTCTGTTGCGAAGTTTGAAAATCAAACTCGCCCTTTCTGAACTCCAAATATCTTAGGCTGGTATTCCCATTAATACCTTGATTTCAGTAGACACCGAAAAGCCGAAGAGCGTTCCATTTCTTCGGTTCTTTTTATATATTCCTCGAATGGTCTCCATGCCCTTAATCGTGGAAGAGGCTGTACGGAGA